>Ga0068858_100000161_pt1 | contig 71347 bp, 66 predicted proteins | sample KBSSwiS12_FD_66589 | JGI IMG/M metagenome (GOLD analysis project Ga0068858, IMG submission 66589) | Switchgrass rhizosphere microbial communities from Kellogg Biological Station, Michigan, USA - KBS Switchgrass S1-2 | ecosystem: Host-associated > Plants > Roots > Rhizosphere > Soil ...
TTCTCGATGAAGGTGCTGCTCGAGAACATGCTCCGCTTCGAGGACGGCAAGACCGTCACCACGGACGACGTCAAGGCGATCATCGACTGGCAGATCGACAAGCGCTCAGACCGCGAGATCCAGTATCGCCCCGCGCGCGTGCTGATGCAGGATTTCACCGGCGTTCCCTGCGTGGTCGATCTTGCCGCGATGCGCGACGCGATCACCAAGCTCGGCGGCGATGCGGCCAAGATCAACCCGCTCGTTCCCGTCCATCTCGTCATCGATCACTCGGTGATGGTCGACGAGTTCGGCACGCCCAAGGCTTTTACCGATAACGTCGATCTCGAATATTCGCGCAATTTCGAGCGCTACGAGTTCCTGAAATGGGGCTCCAAGGCGCTCGACAATTTCCAGGTCGTGCCCCCCGGCACCGGCATCTGCCACCAGGTGAATCTCGAATATATCGGCCACGGCGTGTGGGATTCGGTCGCACCCGACGGCAAGGCGATCGCCTATCCCGATACGCTGGTCGGCACTGACAGCCACACGACGATGATCAACGGCCTGGGCGTGCTCGGCTGGGGCGTCGGCGGGATCGAGGCCGAGGCGGCGATGCTAGGCCAACCCGTGTCGATGCTGATTCCCGAAGTCGTCGGCTTCAAGCTGACCGGCGCGATGAGCGAAGGCATCACCGCCACCGATCTCGTGCTGACCGTCACCCAGATGCTCCGCGCCAAGGGCGTTGTCGGCCGCTTCGTCGAATTCTACGGCCCCGGCCTCGACACGATGACGCTCGCCGACCGCGCGACCATCGCCAACATGGCGCCGGAATATGGCGCGACCTGCGGCTTCTTCCCGATCGACGCCAAGACGATCGAGTATATGAAGCTGACCGGCCGCCCCGACGAAACGATCGCCCTGGTCGAGGCATACTGCAAGGCGCAGGGCCTGTGGCACGACGAAACCTCGCCCGATCCCGTCTTCACCGACACGCTCGAACTCGACATGGGCACCGTCACCGCGAGCCTCGCTGGCCCCAAGCGCCCGCAGGACCGCGTCTCGCTCAACAAGGTCGACGAGATCTTCAACGGCGATCTGTTCAAGGTCTACAAGAAGGAGCAGCCGGTCCGCGCCGCAGTCGAGGGCCGCCCGGACGATATCGGTGACGGCGACGTCGTCATCGCCGCGATCACCAGCTGCACCAACACGTCGAACCCCTCGGTGCTGGTCGCCGCCGGCCTCGTCGCCCGCAAGGCGCGCGCCGCAGGCCTCACCGCAAAACCCTGGGTCAAGACGTCGCTCGCCCCCGGCAGCCAGGTCGTCACCGATTATCTCAACAAGGCCGGCTTGACCGAGGATCTGAACGCGCTCGGCTTCAACCTGGTCGGCTATGGCTGCACCACCTGCATCGGCAATTCGGGCCCGCTCGCGCCTGAGCTTTCCACCGCGATCAACGAGAATGACATCGTCGCCGCCTCGGTGCTGTCGGGCAACCGCAACTTCGAGGGCCGCGTCTCGCCGGACGTGCGCGCCAACTTCCTCGCCTCGCCGCCGCTCGTCGTCGCCTATGCGATCAAGGGTACCGTGACCGAGGATATGGTCGAGACGCCGCTGGGCCAGGGCTCGGATGGCCAGGACGTTTTCCTCAAGGACATCTGGCCGACCAATGCCGAGATCGCCGAAGTCATGGCCGCGAACATCGACGATACGATGTTCCGCTCGCGCTACGGCAATGTCTATGCCGGCGACGAGAAATGGCGCGGCATCGAAGTCGAAGGGTCGGACACCTATACGTGGCGCGCCGGCTCGACCTATGTCGCCAACCCGCCTTATTTCGAGGGCATGACCATGACCCCGGCGCCGGTGATGGACATCATCGAGGCGAAGCCGCTCGCGATCCTCGGCGATTCGATCACCACCGATCACATCAGCCCGGCGGGCAGCATCAAGGCCGACAGCCCGGCCGGCGTGTTCCTGCAGGAGCATCAGGTCAGCAAGCTCGACTTCAACTCGTATGGCGCGCGCCGCGGCAACCATGACGTGATGATGCGCGGCACCTTCGCGAACATCCGCATCAAGAACGAAATGGTCCCCGGCGTCGAAGGCGGCATGTCGAAGTACGAAGGCCAGGTGATGCCGATCTACGACGCCGCCATGCGCTTCAAGGCGGACGGCACCCCGCTCGTCGTCATCGCCGGCAAGGAATATGGCACTGGCTCATCGCGCGACTGGGCGGCGAAGGGCACCAACCTGCTCGGCGTCCGCGCGGTCATCACCGAGAGCTTCGAGCGCATCCACCGCTCGAACCTGGTCGGCATGGGCGTCCTCCCGCTACAATTCGCCGAAGGCGTGACGCGCCAGACCCTCGGCCTCGACGGCTCGGAGACCTTTACCATCCAGCATGTGGCCGACATCCGCCCGCGCCAGGATGTCGAGGTGATCCTCACCCGCGCCGACGGCAAGACCGAAAAGTTCCTGACGCGCTGCCGAATCGATACCGTCAACGAGCTGGAATATTTCCTGAACGGCGGGATTCTTCAGTACGTGTTGCGGAAACTGGCGGCTTAAGGCAAACCTAACACCATCGTCACCCCGGGCTTGTCCCGGGGTCCATGGTTCCTCCTGGCAATGGCCCGCGTAACGCGAACGCAACGCTCGCGGAGACATGGATGCCGGAACAAGTCCGGCATGACGGGAGGAGTCAGGGTTTTGCCAACCCCTCTACCGCCCGAGCCCGGGCGTACAGAAAATACACCAGCAACCCGACCCCATTCCAGATCAGGAACGAAACCTGAGTCACCCGCTGCAGGCTCATGAACAAATAGCAGCACCCCAGGATCGCCGCTGGCGCGATCACCCAGGCGAACGGCGTACGGAACGGCCGTTTCGCCTCCGGTGAGCGTCGCCGCAAAACCATCACGCACGCCGCCACCGCCACAAAGGCGCACAAGGTCCCGGCATTGGCCAGCGATGCAATCACATCGAGCGGCAACAACCCGGCCAGGATCGCAACGAACACCGCCGTCACGGCGGTGATCCGCGCCGGCGTGCCGCGCGACGAGATCACAGCCAGAGAGGGCGGCAGGAACCCATCGCGCGCCATCACCAGGAAAATCCGGCTCTGGCCGTAGAGAAATGCAAGCAGCACCGTCGGCAAGGCGATCGCCGCCGCCGCGGCCACCACTGTCGCCACCTTCGCACTGCCGAGCGAGCGCAGGGTCAAAGCCAGCGGCTCGGCACTCTTCGAGAAGACGGTGTAATGCACCGCCCCAACCGCCGCCGCCGCGACGATGATGTAGATCAAAGTGCACGCCAGCATCGATCCGACGATCCCGATTGCCAGATCGCGCTCGGGGTTTTTCGCTTCCTCCGCCGCGGTCGAGATCGCGTCGAAGCCGTAAAAGGCGAAGAAGATGATCGCCGCCGCACCCATCACGCCATATTTCACGCCGTGATGGTCAGCCAGGCTGCCATAGCCGCTCGGCGCGAAAGGGTGGAGATTGGCCGGGTCGAAATGCGGCAAGGCGACCGCGACGAACAGCGTCAGCGTCGCGATCTTCAGCACCACCAATGCGGTGTTGATCCGTGCGCTCTCCCGCGTGCCAAGCATCAACAGCCCCGCGACCACCGCAATGATCACGATGGCCGGCACGTTGATACCGGGATTGGCGAGGTGGAAGTCATGGGTCACCAGGCTTCCCATCAACGCCGGGCCGTGCGTCAGCCCATCACGCAGATTGATGCCGAGCCCCTTCAGGAATCCCACCGCATAACCCGACCAGCCGACCGCGACCGTCGACACCACCAGCGAATATTCGAGGATCAGGCTCCACCCCACGACCCAGGCGAAGATTTCGCCAAGCGTCGCATAGCTATAGGTATAGGCGCTTCCCGAGGCCGGGATCATCGTCGCCATCTCGGCATAGCAGAGCGCAGCGCAGGCGCAGATCGCCCCGGCAACGGCAAAGCTCAGCAGCACCGCCGGCCCGGCCCGATCGGCGCCAACGCCGATCAGCGTCAATATGCCGGTGCCGACGATCGCACCGACGCCCATCGCCACCAGGTGCGGCCAGGAAAGCGTGCGCGCCATGCGGTGATGCTCGGGCTGGTCCTCCGCCGCGACGATCGTCTTCAATCTGAACAGGCTGCGCATTCTCGTCCCCGGATTTTTGCCGAGACTAAGCCGCTTCGGAGCGCGGGCGCAATGCTGGCGCGCGCGATTGCGCGGCGCTACAGCCGGCCCAACAGGTTTCAGGAGTTACGATCATGGACATGACCCTCGATTTCGCGCTGGGCGAGAATGCGGACATGATCCGCGAGACGACGCAGCGCTTCGCCACCGACAAGATCGCCCCGCTCGCCGCGAAGATCGATGCCGAGGACTGGTTCCCCCGCGAGCTCTGGCCCGCCATGGGCGAGCTCGGCCTGCACGGCATCACGGTCGAGGAGGAATTTGGCGGCCTCGGCCTCGGCTATCTCGAACATGTCATCGCCTGCGAGGAGGTAAGCCGCGCCTCGGCCTCGGTGGGCCTCAGCTACGGCGCGCATTCGAACCTCTGCGTCAACCAGATCCGCCGCTGGGCGAACGCTGAACAGAAGGCGAAATATCTCCCCAAGCTGATCTCGGGCGAACATGTCGGCAGCTTGGCAATGTCAGAGGCAGGGGCCGGTTCCGACGTCGTCTCGATGAAGCTGCGTGCCGACAAGGTGCAGGGCGGGCATGTCCTCAACGGCACGAAATTCTGGATCACCAACGCCACCTACGCCGATACTCTGGTCGTTTACGCCAGGACAGGCGAGGGCAGCGGCGGCCTCACCACCTTCCTGATCGAGAAGGACATGCCCGGTTTCTCGATCGGCCAGAAGATCGACAAGATGGGCATGCGCGGCTCGCCCACCGCTGAACTGGTCTTCAACGACTGCGAAGTGCCGGATGAAAATGTAATCGGCCCCGTCAATGGCGGCGTCGGCGTCCTGATGTCCGGGCTCGATTATGAGCGCACCGTCCTCGCCGGCATCCAGCTCGGTATCATGCAGGCCTGTCTCGATGTGGTCATCCCCTACATCCGCGAGCGCAAGCAGTTCGGCAAGCCGATCGGCACCTTCCAGCTGATGCAGGCCAAGGTCGCCGACATGTATGTCGCGCTCAACTCGGCCCGCGCCTATGTCTATGCCGTAGCCAAAGCCTGTGACGCAGGAAAGACCACCCGCTTCGACGCGGCCGGCGCAATCCTGCTTGCGAGCGAGAATGCGGTGAAGGTCTCGCTCGAGGCAATCCAGGCGCTCGGCGGCGCCGGCTATACCAAGGACTGGCCGGTCGAGCGCTTCATGCGCGACGCCAAGCTGCTCGATATCGGCGCCGGCACCAACGAAATCCGCCGCATGCTGATCGGGCGGGAGCTGATCGGGGCGTAATCACCTATTGGGGTCGATTGATCGATAGCCGTGGGTATCGTTTTCCGCCACTCTTTGCCAGCACTTCGTGGGAGATTGTCGTGATTCGAGTCCTGCTTTTCGCCGTCGTCGCCTTGATCACCACCACGCCCGCCATGGCCGAGGTCAAACCGTTCCCGGCGAGCTTCAAGGTCAGTGATCTGCCTGTTGATGGCGCGACGATCCATGTTCGCGTCGGCGGGCACGGCCCCGCCGTCGTGCTGCTCCACGGCTTCGGCGATAGTGGCGATATGTGGCAGCCGCTCGCCGTCACGTTGGCCGCCAACCACACCGTGATCGTTCCCGATCTGCGCGGCATGGGGCTCTCGTCGCATCCCGACACCGGCTATGACAAGAAGACCGAGGCCGCCGACATCGCCACCGTGCTGGACACGCTGAAGATCGGCAAATTCCAGCTCGTCACCCATGATATCGGCAATATGGTCGGCTATGCGCTCGCCGCCACTCATCCCGATCGCGTGCTGAAATGGGTGGTGATGGATGCGCCGTTGCCCGGCATCGGCAACTGGGCGGCGCAGCTTAGCAACCCCAAGACCTGGCACTTCAACTTCCACGGCCCCGATGAAGAGCGTCTCGTCGCCGGGCGCGAGCGCATCTATCTCGATCGCTTCTACAACGAGCTCTCAGCCAATCCGGCCGGAATCGACGAAGCGACTCGCGTCCACTATGCCGAGCTCTATGCTCGCCCCCACGCGATCCATGACGCGTTCGAGCAATTCGTGGCCTTCCCGCGCGACGGTGTGGACAACCAGGCTTTCCTAGCCAAGGGCAAGCTCGCCATGCCAGTCCTCGCGATCGGCGGAGAAGCCTCATATGGCACCAAGCTGGCAATCGAGATCGGCAATGTCGCCACTGACGTGAAGAGCGTTTCGATCCCGAACTCGGGCCATTGGTTGATGGAAGAACAACCAGCCGCGACAATGGCCGCGATCCTCCGCTTTCTCGACTAGCGTAGCGCCACCTTCGCGGTCACCGACAGCCCCGGCCGCAACCGTGCGACTGCGGGCTGGTTCGGGTCGAGCCGAATCCGCACCGGCACGCGCTGGACGATCTTGGTGAAATTGCCTGATCCCGGCTCGAATGGCAGCAGTGTGAATTCCGAGCCCGAACCGGGCGCGAGGCTCTCGACATGGCCGGTGAGCGCGTCGCCGCCGAGCGCGTCGACCTTGATCGTCACCGCCTGGCCGGCGAGCATCGACCTGGTCTGCGTCTCCTTGAAATTCGCGACGACATAAAGCCCGCGCGACGGCACCAGGGTCAGCAGATGCGCGCCCGGCTGGACATAGTCGCCGGTCTGCACCTGACGGTCACCCACGACGCCGTCGATCGGCGCGCGGACGATGGTGTGGCCCTGGTCCTGCCGCGCCAGATCAAGCGCAGCCCGCGCCCGCGCCACCGCAGCCTCGGCCTGGGCGACCTGCGCGACCAGCACCGGCCGCCGCGCCTCAGTCACGGCCGCCTGCTCGCTCGTCACGTCGCGGTCGGCGCGCGAACGATCGCGGGCCGAGGCCGCCCCGATCGCGGTCGCACGAACGCGTTCGGCGTCGCGTCGGGTTGCGAAGCCCTGCGCCATCAGTGCCGCGAACCGCATATTGTCAGCGGAAGCCCGAACATATTCGGCATCGGCCGACTGGATCGAGGTCTGCGCCGCGTGCACCTGTGCAGCAGCCAATTGCTGATCGGCATCCAATGCTGCCAGCGCCGCGCGGGCCGTCGCGACGCCGGCCTCGGCATCCTTAAGCGCGGCCTGGGCGCCCGCCACTTTCGCATCGAATTCCTGCGCATCGATCCGAACGAGCGGGTCGCCGGCATGGACCGGCTGATTGTCGCGCACCAGAATCGCCGAGACGAGTCCACCGACCTTGGGCGCCACCGAACTGCTGTCCGCCTTCAGATAGGCATTGTCGGTCGACTCGCTGGTCCGCGGCGAGAAGAGCCAGGCGATCCCCGCCAGCGCGATCAGGATCGCCACCGCACCCGCGATCAGCGGATTGCGGCTGACACGGAAACCCGGGCGCGGCGCCTCGACCGGAACTTCGATGGTCGCGGCCATATTCATGATGCGATCACCAGCAAGGTCGAGGTTGCAGTCGCGAGCAGCTTGCCCGAGGCATCGGTCAGTTTTGCCTCGGCAAAGGCCACGCGCCTGCCCATGCTGATCACCGTGCCCTCGGCGCGCACCACACCAGTCTCGGTCGTCATGCCGCGCAGATACGAGACCTTGAGCTCCAGCGTCGTGAAGCTCTGCCCTGGCTCGAGCCGCGAATGCACCGCGACCCCGCACGCCGAATCGAGCAGGGTCGCCGCATACCCACCATGGACGCTGCCGATCGGATTATAGACGCGCGCGTCGGGATTGCCTTCGAATACCGCTCGGCCCTTCTCGACCTCGACGAGTGCGAAATCCATCGTCCTGCCGATCGGCGGCTGGTTGTCGTGCGCGATCAGCGCCCGCAACTGGTCAAGGCCGCTCAAGGCGGCCCGGTCGAGGCTATCGGTCATTTAATATCCCCGAGAGAAAAACGCTCGATCACGGAATCGCGCGCATCCGCCAGGATCGCGTCGGACTGCGCAGGGTCGGAAACCGCACGCGCGAGCGCGACCGCCCCGACCATTTCATTGAGCATCGAGGCGGCCGCTTTCCCCGGATCAGCGATCCGGTGTCGATAGAGCGCCTTGGCAAGTCGCCCGGTCAGCGCGGCCACACCCTGGCCAAAACGGACTCGGGCCTCGGGGTCAAGCCGCGCGAGATCGCCCGACAGCGAGGGCAGCGGGCAACCATGCTCACGGGAGTCACGGTGCGCTGTGGACAGATAGAAATCGACATAGGCGAGCAGCGCGGCGCGAGGATCGTCGACCGCAGTCGCCAGGTCGAACTTGCTGCGCGCGCTTTCGAACATCGTGTCGATCGCGGCGGCGATCAGCGCCTCTTTCGATTCAAAGTGGGCGTAGAAGCCGCCATGGGTAAGTCCGGCTCGCGCCATGACGCCTGCGACCGCGACACCGCCCGGGCCTTTCGCCCGGATTTCGCGCGCCGCTTCCTTCAGCACGCGACGCCGCGTCTCGCTCTTGTGATCGCTGTCGTACCGCATGGCCTTGTCGATCTCCTTTATATGATGCATATAATATAATCATCACCGGAGGCAAGGGTTCCATGTCAGCTGCAGTGTCGCCTCTCACGTCGATCGATCCGATGGCGCTGCCCGACAGACGCAAATTCCTGATTTTCGGGGTGATGGCGTTCGGCCAGTTCATGGCGCTGATCGACATCCAGATCGTCGCCGCCTCGCTGAACGAGGTCCAGGCGGGCCTCTCCGCCGGGCCCGACGAGATCAGCTGGGTACAGACCGCCTATCTGATGGCCGAACTGGTGATGATCCCCTTCTCCGCCTTCCTTGCCCAGGCACTCTCGACGCGTTGGCTGTTCGTGCTCTCCGCCGGCCTCTTCACCCTCGCCAGTGCATTGTGCGGCCTCGCCTGGAGCATCGAATCGATGATCGCCTTCCGCGCGCTGCAGGGGTTCGTCGGCGGCGCGATGATCCCGACCGTATTCGCCACCGGCTTCGCGATGTTCTCCGGCAAGCAGCGCGCGATGATCCCCGCGATCCTCGGCATGGTCTCGGTGCTCGCGCCGACACTCGGGCCGACAGTCGGCGGCTGGATCACCGATGCCGCCGGCTGGCGCTGGATTTTCTACGTCAATGTCGTGCCCGGCGGACTCGTGACGCTTCTCGCCTTCATGCTGATCCGCGTCGACCGACCCGACATCAGAATGCTCGGCCGGATCGATTGGGTCCATCTCGCGTCGATGGCGGTCGCGCTGGCGGGCCTTGAATATGTGCTCGAGGAAGGCCCCAAGAACGACTGGTTCGGCGATACGACCATCACCGCCGCCGCCTGGCTATCCTTCGTCGCCTTCCTCCTCTTCCTCGAACGCTCGTTCCGCTCCGACGGGCCGATCGTGAAGCTCACGCCATTCCGCAAACCCACCTTCATCTTCGCCTGTGTATTCAACCTGGTGATCGGCTTCGGCATCTATGCCGGCACCTATCTCGTGCCGCTCTATCTCGGCCGGGTGCGCGGCTATAACGCCTCGGAGATCGGCACGACGGTGTTCATCGCCGGTGTCGTCCAGCTGCTCGGCGTGCCGATCGCCGCCGGCCTGTCACAGCGTATCGACCAGCGGATCGTCATCACCTTCGGCCTCAGCCTGTTCGCGGCGGGTCTGTGGCTCTTTTCCTATATGACGCCCGAGTGGGGCTTCGCCGCTTTGTTCTGGCCGCAGGCGGTGCGCAGCTTCGCGATCATGCTGTGCATCGTGCCCAGCGTCGGCCTCGCGCTCAACGGCTTTGCGGGACCCGAGCTGCGCTACGCTTCGGGACTGTTCAACCTGATGCGCAATCTCGGCGGTGCGATCGGCATCGCGCTGGTCAACACATGGCTCGGCGACCTCACCCGGCTCCATGCGCTGCGGCTGAACGAGACGCTCGGCGCCGCCCCCCGGATCGCGACCGACACGCTCGCCGGGCTCGCCCATATGATGCAGCAGGTCACGCCCGATCCGGCCCGCGCGATCCTGATGGGCGAGGCGGTCATGAACCGCGTCGTCGCCCGCGAGGCGCTGACCCTCGCGTTCGACGATGTCTTCCGGATCATGGCGTGGCTGTTCATCGCGGCACTGGTGATGGTGCCTTTCTGCCGCCCGCCCAAACAGCTCTCGGCGGAGCCGATCGAAGCGCACTGAAACCGCATCGAACCAGGGGCCGTCTCTCCTTGCCCTGAGCGGATCGGGACCGTACGGCACGCTCATGCGCCGCCTGCTTCATACCAGCCGATATCGCGGCATTGCGATCGTGTTGCTGGTCTGCGCGCTCGCGATGCGGATGCTGGTTCCGTCGGGCTTCATGATCGCACCCGGCGCGCACGGCGCGACGCTGGTTCTCTGCCCCAGCCAGGGCGCAGTGCCCGCCGCCATGCAGCATCACATGGCGATGCCGGGCCACGACATGGGCAAGCACGGCGGCGATCATCAAGACAAGGCCGACCACCCCTGCGCCTTCGCGTCGGCGGGCGCTGCTGCGGATCTCGTGTCGATGGTCCACCCCGCCGCGCCGACAACGCGCGCGGAGTTTGCGCCAACATCGTTCGGGGTGTCAGCACAGCCTGGGCTCGGCCTCGCCGCACCACCGCCGCCAAAGACCGGACCGCCCGCCCTCGTCTGACGACCGCGCATGCCCATGGGCATGTCCTATCCTGTCGGACGAACGGAATTGCCAATGATATCCCGAAAGATGCGCATGCCCTCGCGGCGTGCGCTCGCCGCTATATTCGCCACGCCCTGTCTCTTCGTGCCCGCCGTCGCGCGCGCCGAAGACGATCAGTCGAAAGACATCCTCGTCACCGCACAAAAAGCGCAAGCGACGATCGAAAACACGCCCGCCACCCAAACCACGGTCACCGCCGACACAATCGCGACGACGATCAACGCGGTGAACGTCGAGGACACGGTCAAATATCTGCCGAGCCTGATCGTTCGCAAACGCCATATCGGCGACACCCAGGCCCCGCTCGCCACCCGCACCTCGGGGCTCGGCTCGAGCGCGCGCAGCCTGATCTATGCTGACGGCGCGTTGCTCTCCTCGCTGATCGGCAACAACAACAGCCTGGCCTCGCCACGCTGGAGTCTGGTCAGTCCGCAGGAGATCGCGCGGATCGATATCTTCTACGGACCTTATTCGGCGGCCTATGCCGGCAATTCGATCGGCGCCGTCGTAAACATTACCACGCGCCTTCCCGACACGCTCGAAGGCACGTTCACCACAGGCACCAGCGTTCAGCGATTCGATCAATATGATACGCACGAAACTCTGCCGACCTGGCAGCTCGGTGCGACGCTTGGCGATCGGTTCGGGCCGCTCTCTCTCTTCGCCAGCATCACGCACACCACCAGCAACGGCCAGCCGCTCTCCTATGTGACCGGCGTGCGCCCGAGCAGCCCACTCACCCCGAGCGCGCCTGGCGTGCCCGCCAGCGGCGGATTCGACGACCTGAACCGAACGGCACAGGCAATCCGCGTGTTCGGCGCATCAGGGTTTGAGCACCAGAAGCAGGACAATATCAAATTCAAGGCAGCGCTCGACATCTCGACGGCGGTGCGACTGACCTATGTTGGCGGCCTCTTCCTCAACGACACCGATTCGACCGCCCAGACTTACCTGACGAGCACTGCATCTGGTTTGCCCGTCTACGCGTCGCCGACGGCCAACACGCCACTTAATATCGCCGGCTATGGCTACACAATTACGCCAGGCGCCTTTTCGGGGGGCGTGTATCACTATGACGAGCGCCACTGGTCACATGCGCTCTCAGTCACCGGCACCAGTCAGCGGTTCGACTGGCAGGTGATCGGCACGCTCTATGATTTCGATCATGACGTGCAGCGTATCCCGACCATCGCACTACCCGCGGCGCAGACTGGCGGCGCCGGCACCATCACCCGGCTCGACGGCACCGGCTGGAAGACGCTCGACGCAAAGGGTGCCTGGCGCTCCAACGCGGACGCGACCCACATTCTCAGCTTCGGCGCGCATGCCGACTGGTTCACGCTCAACAGCAATCGCTACGTCACGACCGACTGGATCCACGGCAGCGAAGGCGCGCTCAATCTCCAGTCGCAGGGCAAGACCCGCATCATCGCGCTCTGGGGGCAGGATGCCTGGAAACTGTTGCCGGCACTCACGCTGACGGTCGGCGGGCGCTATGAATGGTGGAAGGCCTATGACGGCGTGAATCTCGTGCCGTCTCTTCCCACCAAACAGCAGCCGGAACTCTCCGCCAGCACTTTCTCGCCCAAGGCATCGCTTGCCTGGAATCCGGACAAGGCCTGGACAGTGCGCTTCTCGTTCGGCGAGGCCTATCGCTTCCCGACCGCAGGCGAACTTTACCAGATCGTGACGAGCCCGGTCGCGAATTTGCCGAACCCGAACCTCAGGCCCGAACGCGCACTGTCCGAAGAGCTGGCGGTCGAGCACCATGACGATCACGGCTCGGTGCGCCTCTCGCTATTCAACGAGTCGATCAAGGACGCGCTGATCTCGCAAACCGGTCCGCTGGCGATCGTGCCGGTCCAGATCGGGACCTATGTCCAGAATGTCGACAGGACACGTGCGCGGGGCGTCGAGTTCGCGTTCGAGCGAACAGACCTCCTGCCGCGCATCGATCTGTCGGGAAGCCTCACCTATGCGGACGCGACGACGCGCGCGGACGCGATATTCCCGTCCGCGGTCGGCAAACGGCTGCCCTCCGTGCCGCGCTGGAAAGCGGTCGCGGTCGCGACTTGGCGCCCGACCGACCAGATCTCGCTCACCGCAGCCGGCCGCTACGCGAGCCGGATGTACGGCGCGCTCGATAACAGCGACGTGATCGGCAACACCTATCAGGGCTTCTACAAATATCTCGTGGTCGATCTGCGCGCGCAATTCCGCGTCACCGACCATTGGTCGCTGGGCCTCGGCGTCGATAACATCAATAACGACCGATATTTCCTGTTCCATCCTTTCCCGCAGCGCTCCTTCACCGCGGATCTGACCATGAAGCTCTGACCTGGCGTTGCCCGGCGAGAATGACTTTCACCGCCAGGCCGCTGTCGCTTGCCTGTAAACGGGGCTTTTGATACCGGTGTCATTCTGAAGCGCAGTGCCAGTCGCGACGCGAAGCCTGGAGGGAGTCGGCACTCCGGCTGACGGCATTTTGGTCACACGCTTACACAAGGGGGGTCCCGATGCTTCGCCTTTCTCTCATCGGGCTCGCCCTGTTCATTTCGCCGATCGCAGCGGCAGCAGCGGAGCCCCAGCTCGCCTTTCCGGGCGCCGAAGGGGCAGGGCGTTTCGCGGCGGGCGGCCGTGGCGGTAAGGTGATCACCGTCACCAATCTCGACGATGCCGGCCCCGGCAGCCTGCGCGCGGCGATCGATACCAAGGGCCCGCGCACGATCGTCTTCGCTGTTTCCGGCACCATCAAACTCGCAACTACCCTGCGCATCCGCGAAGGCCAGGTGACGATCGCGGGTCAGTCGGCGCCCGGTGGTGGCATTACGCTGCGCGATCACACGCTGGAGATCGCCGCCGACGATGTCGTCATCCGCTATATCCGCTCCCGGCTCGGGGACGAATCGAAGACCGAGGGGGACGCGATCTGGATCGTGAAGGGCAACCGGATCATTCTCGACCATGTCTCGGCAAGCTGGTCGGTCGACGAGACGCTGTCGGCCTCGGCCAACTACACAAAGCCGGACCAGGGCTTTTTCGACCTGACCGTGCAATGGTCGATCATCGCCAATTCGCTGACCCATTCGCTCCACGCCAAGGGCGAACATGGCTATGGCAGCCTGATCCGCGGCGGGCGCGGATCGCGGATCAGCTTCCACCATAATCTCTGGGCCAATCACGAAGCGCGGATGCCGCGCCCAGGCAATTACACCGGACCCGATATCGATCCTCAGGGCGCGCTCTTCGATTTCCGCTCCAACGTCTTCTACAATTGGGGCGGCAGCCACTCGGGCTATAATGCCGACAAGGCGACGCTCGCCCGCTATAATTTCGTCGACAACAGCTATGTCGCGGGGCCGCAATCGGACAAGCCGATCGCGTTCGACGAATCGAACATGCTGGCCAAGGCCTGGTTCGCCGGCAACAGCATGAACGGCGCGATCCCGGCCGATCCATGGAGCCTCGTCACTGGCGTGCAACCGGAAGGCTATCGCCTCACCGCTCCGATCGAGGTCGCGCCGGTGAAGCCGGAATCAGCCATTGCCGCTTATCCGCGCGTGCTGGCTGAGGCGGGCGCCTCCAAAGCGCGCGATAGCGTCGATCTCGCGATCATCGCCGGCGTGTGCGATCGGACCGGCCATCAGATCGACAGCCAGAGCGAAGTCGGCGGCTGGCCCGTGCTGGCGACGGCACCCGCGCCGCGTGACAGCGACGGAGACGGCATGCCCGACGCCTGGGAACGCAGCCACGGGCTCGATCCAAGGAAGAGCGATAGCGCCGGAGACCGCGATCACGACGGCTTCACCAATATCGAGGAATATCTGAACAGCCTGGTGCAATAGCCCGGCCGCTAAAGCGGCAGCCCGACATAGTTTTCGGCGATGGCGGTCTGCATCGCTTCGGACTGCGCGACGTAATCAAGCTCCGCGATCTGCATGCGATGCTCGAACGCGCCGTCGCCCGGGAAGCGGTGCATCAGCTTGGTCAGATACCAGCTGAAGCGCTCCGCCTTCCAGATCCGGGCGAGCGCCCGGACCTGGTAATTTTCGAGCCCCGCATCGCTGCCACCCGCATAATGCGCGATCATCGCATCGGCGAGATAGGTGACATCGGATGCGGCAAGGTTGAGGCCCTTGGCGCCGGTCGGCGGCACGATGTGCGCTGAATCGCCGGCGAGGAAGAGGCGGCCATAATGCATCGTCTCGAACACGAACGACCTGAGCGGCGCGATCGAGATTTCGAGCGCCGGCCCGCGCGTGACGCGGTGGCGCGAGATCGGATCGAAACGCCGCGCGAGTTCGTCCCAGAGCCGCTCTTCCGGCCACTCCTCGAGCCGATCGGTAAGCGGCACCTGGATATAATAGCGGCTGCGGGTCTGCGATCGCATCGACGCCAGCGCGAAGCCCGCCTCGGTGTTCGCATAGATCAGTTCGTCATGACAGGGCGGCACATCGGCGAGAATACCGAGCCAGCCGAACGGATATTCATGCTCGAACGCGCTGGCTGCCGATGCCGGAATCGCCTTGCGCGAGGGGCCGTGGAAGCCGTCACAGCCAGCGATGAAATCAGCCTCGATCCGCTGTGCGACGCCGCCCTTTGTATAAGTAACGCTCGGATGGTCGCTGTCGATATCGTGCAGCGCGACCTCGCTTGCCTCGAAGATGATCTCGAGGCCGCGATCTGAGGCCGCGTCCATCAGGTCGCGGGTAAGTTCGGTCTGGCCATAGACCGTCACATGCTTGCCGGTCAGCCGGGCGATATCGATCCGGATCACGCCGCTATCGGTCGCGAGGTTGAACCCCTGCTCGGTCAGTCCTTCAGCCTTCAGCCGTGCGTCGAGACCCAGCCGGGTCATCAGATCGGTCGTGCAGGTCTCGAGTACGCCGGCGCGAATACGTGACAGCACGTGGCTGCGGCTCTGCCGATCGACAATGACGCATGCGATCCCGGCACTTCGCAGCAAGTGGCCGAGCAACAACCCCGAAGGCCCGCTGCCGATGATCGCAACCTGCGTCTTCACCGGATCCCCCAACGCACATGGAGGCGCTTGCAGGCGGCGGTCGGGGAGATGAAATCCATGGCCCGGCTTATGGTTCGCGCCCGTCCACGTACAATCCAAATGTCGGTGGAGCTATTTGATTTCCAGAATTGTCGAGTTCCGCAACCATCCGGGCACCTGGCCCTGTTGGATCAGGCCCGGTCCGCACCCGGCCAGGTATCAATACCCGAATAGGACGGATTCCTCGGCCGCGCGTCGCCAAAAAACCTCCCGCACATTGTTGCCTAACATAGCGAATTGCTGCACAGTCGAGGCTATAAATAATGAGAGGGGATGGCATGGCGACGGATCCGCGTGCGACAATCGATCGGGAACCGATGTCCGCCTTTCAATGGGGCGTGGTCGCGATCATGGTCGGGCTCAACGCGCTTGACGGCTTCGACGTCCTGTCGATCAGCTTCGCATCACCCGGAATAGCGAAAGCCTGGGGAATCGATCGCGGCGCGCTCGGCCTTGTCCTGTCGATGGAGCTGGTCGGCATGGCGGCCGGCTCGCTGGTCCTTGGCCGGCTGGCCGACCGGGTCGGGCGACGCGCGATGATCCTCGGATGCCTCGCGGTGATGGCTGCTGGCATGCTCGGCGCCTCATCGTCGCACGACGTCGTCACCCTCTCGGGGTGGCGCCTTTTCACCGGGCTTGGCATCGGCGGCATGCTCGCCGCTACCAACGCCGCCGTCGCCGAGGTCTCCAACGCGGCGCGTCGACCTTTGTGCGTGGTGCTGATGGCCGCCGGCTACCCGGTTGGCACGATCATTGGCGGGTCGATCTCGGCTGTCCTGCTGCGTTCGTTCGACTGGCCGGCGGTGTTTCAGTTCGGCGCGGCATCGACCCTGTGCTTCATCCCGCTCGTTCTATGGCGCTCGCCGGAATCGATCGCCTTTCTCCTGCAGCGACGCCCGGCCGATGCGCTAGCGCGGATCAATCACACATTGGCGCGCATGGGCCATACCCCGGTCGACGCCCTGCCTCCGATCGAGGCCGAGGCGCCAGCGCTGCCGCTGTCCGCGCTGTTCTCGCCGAGCCTGCGCCTTCTCACCCTGTTGCTGACCATCGCCTATCTCACTCATATCATGACCTTCTATTTCATCCTGAAATGGATCCCCAAGATCGTCGTCGATATGGGCTTCGCACCCTCTTCCGCAGCCGGCGTGCTCGTCTGGGCGAGTGTCGGCGGCGCGACCGGGTCGCTCCTGCTCGGCCTGTTGACGGTACGGGTGCGGCTGCTGACACTGACCATCGGCGCGATGCTGTTTTCGACCGCGCTGGTGATCGCGTTCGGCCAGGGCCAGAGCAGCCTGGGCACACTCTCGATGGTTGCCGCTTCAGCCGGCTTCTTCACCAATGCCGGTGTGGTCGGACTCTACGCGCTGGTGGCGCAATCCTTCCCGACATCGCTGCGCGCGACTGCGACCGGCTTCGTGATCGGCGTCGGCCGCGGCGGGTCGGCGATGGCGCCGGCGCTTGCCGGGCTGTTGTTCGCGGCCGGTTTCGGGCTACCGATAGTGGCGACATTGATGGCGCTCGGCTCAGTGATTGGCGCTATCGCACTGTTCAGCTTGCGTGCCGGACGGGCGCTTCAGGATCAGGGAGTATAAGGAACTTGAACATCGCACTGCTGAATGCCGATGACGAAGAAGCGCCGCTCGGCGTGCTTGAACACCTCGCCGGTTATCACCTCAGGCGCGCGTCGGGCGCCTTTGGGGCGGACTTCGCCCGGGCGATGGAAGGCACCGGCATGCGCCAGGTGCTGTTCGGGATATTGTCCGTGGTCGGCGCCAATCCCGGGATCAATCAGGGCGCGGCGGGTCGGTCACTGGGCATCCAGCGCGCAAACATGGTGACGCTGATCAACCAGCTCGCCGATGCCGGTCTGCTCGACCGCCAGACGGCTGCCGACGACCGCCGTGCACTCGCTCTCCGCCTGACGCAGGCGGGAGAGAAGATGCTCGAGGAATGCCTCGAGCGGATCGAAGCGCATGAAGAGCATATGCTGGCTGGCCTCACCGCCGCCGAACGGAGGACGCTGCTCGGGTTGCTCACGAAGATCGAGAACCGCAGGCGCTGAGCCTCAATCCACTATGAAGAAGCGCAGCATCACCCGCTCGGAAAAGCGCGCGGCCGAACAGACGAAGACACTCCGGTTCAGCCAGGCATGATCGCTGTCGTCCGGTGCCTCGAACCTCGGCGTCGTCCGAAAATAATAGAGCGCTGGGTCGACCATGTCGCCGGCAGCCATCCGGTCGAGGATATCCGCCGGTCCATGGCGATAGCCGGTGTTGACGATTGATACGACCACTCCGTCATCGGCGCGAACCGTGTAGCGCGCCGACACGTCGAGAACATCGTCGGGCCGGAGCGTTTGCCAGTCCGCCCCGCCGGACAGAACCTCGCCTGAGAAGCGCTCGCCGGTTATACGGCCACCGGTGATCGGCACGATCCGCTTCCGGGCGCCGCCGACCATGCCCAGGTCAAGCGGCGTGCCGATCAGCACGCGCGCCTCGAAGGCGAAACTGAGTGTCGGCGTCGGCGGCGCTCGAATTCGGTCATGGCTGACTAGCGGCGAGAGATGCGATCACGCTCAGGCACTCTGCTTTGAAATGTCATAGGCGCCAAGGCCGGGTTTGAAGCTCTTGTCGTCGATGAACTGCTTGATCCCTTCCTTGCGGCCATGATTATCGTAGCTATTGGCCGCTTCCTGCGCGCGGATCAGATAATCCTCGGCGTCGTCATAGCTCATAACACCGACGCGGCGGACGGCGTCCTTGGTCGCCTTCAGCGCGACCGGGTTCTTCTTGAGCAGGACCTCCGCCACTTCGGTCACACGCGCCTTGAGATCAGCGAGCGGCACCGCCTCATTGACCAGGCCCCATTCTACCGCGGTCTTGCCGTCGACATTCTCGCCCATCATCGCGTGGTACATCGCCTTGCGGAACGGCATCAGCTCGGTCGCGACCTTGGTCGCGCCGCCGCCGGGCAGGATGCCCCAGTTGATCTCGGAAAGGCCGAACTGCGCATCCTCAGCCGCAAAGGCGAGATCGCAGGCGAAGAGCGGGCCGTACCCGCCGCCGAAGCACCAGCCATTGACCATCGCGATGGTCGGCTTCTGGTACCAGCGCAGCCGGCGCCACCAGCCATAGCTTTCGCGCTGCGCCTGGCGCGTGGCGCCGAGGCCTTTGGCCTCGGTCTCGCGGAAATATTCCTTGAGATCCATGCCGGCCGACCAGGCCGTCCCCTCGCCGGTGAGCACCAGCACTCCGACATCGTCGCGGAATTCGAGGGAGTCGAGCACGTCCATCATTTCGCGGTTGAGTGTCGGTGACATGCAGTTGCGCTTCTCGGGGCGGTTGAAGCTCACCCAGGCGATGCGATCGACCACGTCATAGGCGACAGTGCCCAGCGGGGATGTTTCAGTCATGGCAATTCCGTTCGTGAAGAGATGTAAGGTCAGATGGGATAATGGCCGGGCTGGGTCTCGATCGTGATCCAGCGCAGCTCAGTGAAGCTCTCTACGGCGGCCTTGCCGCCGAAGCGGCCATAGCCTGAGGCCTTGGTGCCGCCGAACGGCATCTGCGCCTCGTCATGCACGGTCGGGCCGTTGACGTGGCAGATGCCCGATTTGATCTGGCGCGCGACCCGGAGGCCGCGCGCTGTGTCCCTGGTGAAGACGGCAGCCGACAGGCCATATTCGGTATCGTTGGCGAGCTCGATCGCATGCGCCTCATCGCGGGCGCGCGCGATGCCGACGACCGGGCCGAAGCTTTCGTCGCGGAACAGCCGCATCTCGGGTGTCACCTTGTCTATGACATGGGCCGGCATCAGCACGCCGTCCGCGTCGCCGCCGACCAGCTGCCGGGCGCCCTGGGCGAGCGCGTCGTCGATCAGCCCCCGCACGCAATCGACCGTCTTCTGGTCGACCACCGCGCCGAGCGGCGTCTTGCCCTCGCGCGGATCGCCGACCGGCATCGAGCCGACCTTGGCCGCGAACTTCTCGGCAAAGGCATCGGCAACGCTGTCGACCACGATGATCCGCTCAGTCGACATGCAGATCTGCCCCGAATTCATGAAGGCACCGAACGCGGCCGCCTTCACCGCTTCGTCGAGATCCGCATCGTCGAGCACGATCAACGGTGCCTTGCCGCCCAGTTCGAGCAGGACAGGCTTCAAATGCTCGGCAGCGCGCTTCGCGACGATCTTGCCGACGGCGGTCGAGCCAGTGAAGTTGATGCGGCGTACCGCCGGATGGTCGATCAGCGCACCGACGACGTCGCCGGCATCCTTCGGCGCGTTGGTGACGAGATTGACCGCGCCCTTGGGCAGGCCGGCTTCCTCGAACGCCTCGACGATCAGCGCGTGGGTGCGCGGGCACTGCTCCGATGCCTTCAGCACGACCGTGTTGCCGCAGGCGAGCGGCATGGCGATCGCGCGCACGCCGAGAATAATGGGTGCATTCCAGGGCGCTATGCCGAGCATCACGCCGACCGGCTCGCGCAATGCCATCGCGATGCAGCCCGGCTTGTCGGAGGGGATCACTTCGCCGCTGATCTGGGTGGTCATTGCCGCCGCCTCGCGCACCATGCCAGCGGCGAGCATCAGGTTGAACCGCGCCCAGCCTTCGGTCGCGCCGATCTCGCCCATCATCGCGTCAACGAACTGCGGCGTCTTCGTCTCGAGCGCGGCGGCCGCCTTCATCAACAGTGCGCGCCGGGCATTGGGGCCGAGCGCCGACCAGGCCGGGAACGCCGCTGCCGCCGCATCGCACGCCGCATTCGCATCGGCCACGCTCGCTGCGGAGGCTATGGTCGCGACCTCGCCAGTCACGGGATTGAGACGGTCGAAAGACTCACTGGTCTGGCGGGCCTCGCCGCCGACACGAAGGGAAATTGCAGTCGCCATCAGCCTCTCCTGTTATTGTTATGTCACATAACGTCATTAGCGAGGCAGCGCAATGCTGTTTGACGCGGCGGTCCCGCCGCGCTCGTTTGGCGCGGGTGCTGTTTTTTTGGAATTGGGCTGATGCCCCAATGGCGCCGTGCCGGTGGAGCTATCCGATTGATCGGAGGTGCTGGCTGGGGCGGCAGGGTTCGAACCTGCGAATGGCGGCATCAAAAGCCGCTGCCTTACCACTTGGCGACGCCCCAGCAGAGCGCAGCCCTTTAGGGTCTGTGTTCAATGCCCGCAATGGTCGGATTGCTTGTGAAAACCCGGATCAGTCGAGACGATCGAGCCAGCCATGCGGATCGGGCGCCTTGCCCCATTGGATGTCGGTCAGCGCGGCGCGCATCCGCACTGAAGTCTGGCCGGGCCCGCCGCTGCCGATGACGAAGCCGCCGCTCTTCATCTTCATCTCGCCGATTGGCGCGACGACCGCAGCCGTCCCGCAGGCGAATGCCTCGCGCAGCCGCCCGCTCGCCGCATCGGCGCGGCACTGGTCGATCGCATAGGGCTCCTCGCGCACCGTCAGCCCCATATCGGTGGCAAGCGCCAGGATCGAATCGCGCGTGATGCCGGGCAGGATCGTGCCGGTGAGCGGCGGCGTGACGAGCGTGCCGTCATCGAAGACGAAGAAGATGTTCATGCCGCCCAGCTCCTCGATCCAGCGGCGCTCGACTGCGTCGAGGAACAGCACCTGATCGCATCCCTGCCGGATCGCCTCGGCCTGCGCGACGAGACTGGTGGCGTAATTGCCGCCGCATTTGGCGGCACCGGTGCCGCCCGGCGCGGCGCGGGTATAGTCCTCAGACACCCAGAGGGTCACTGCCGCCGCATCGCCCTTGAAATAGGCGCCGACGGACGAGGCGATCACCGCGTAGAGATATTCGGACGCTGGCTTCACCCCCAGAAACGCCTCGCTCGCGATCATGAAGGGGCGCAGGTAGAGCGAGCCGCCATCGATCGACGGGATCCAGTCGATATCGGTGCGGACAAGCTCGCGGATCGACTCGAGGAACAATTCCTCGGGCAGTTCAGCCATTGCCATGCGCTGCGCCGAGCTCCGGAAACGCGCAGCATTCGCCTCGGGCCGGAACAGCGCGGTGCCACCATCGGCGAGTCGATAGGCCTTCATGCCTTCGAAAATCTCCTGCGCGTAATGCAGCACGGCGGACGAGGCATCCATCGTGAAGGGCGCGCGCGGCTCGATCCGCGCATCATGCCAGCCCTCAGCCTCATTATAACGGATCGTCACCATATGATCGGTGAAGACGCGGCCGAACCCCGGATTCTCCAGCAGGCGGGCACGCTCATTCACATCGACAGGCGACGGATGCGGGGTGCGGACGAACGTCAAAGCTGCGCTCGATTCGGTCCCGGCGCTGGTTTTGTCGAGCATGGCGTTCATACACTTTGTTACAATTTCGGGGTTGAAGCCTAGTACGTAAGGCGCCAAATCGGGTCAACATGGCAGCACCAACAACGTCCGCGTCTCCGCTTTTTCTGCGGGAGCCCGAGCTCCGTCGGGGTATGGAGTTGCTCTATTTCGGCAACAGCCACTTCACTCGCGCAATCGATCGCGGCCTCGCATCGCGAGGCCTGGGCCGGGCACATCACCGCGCGCTATATTTCATCGCGCGCTCGCCGGGGATGACGGTCAGCCAGTTGCTGTCGCTCCTGGCGATCACCAAACAGTCGCTCGGCCGGGTGCTCACCGAACTGACCGATCGCGGGCTGGTCGAAACGCGCCCTGGCGACCGCGACCGTCGCCAGCGCCTGTTGAACCTCACCGAGGCAGGCAAAGCGCTCGAGGGCGAGCTGTTCGAGGCGCTGCGTGAGCGGCTCTCGGCCGCCTATGCGAGCGCCGGCCAGGCGGCGGTAGGCGGCTTCTGGGCGGTGCTCGAGGGGCTAATCCCCGAAGAGGAGCGCGCGCGGATCGAGGGGCTTCGGAGCTAGCTTCGGATGAAGCGCCACCTCGCCAGCTAAGGTGTAAAGGCGGCGCGGGTTTCCGGATCGGCTGGATAGAAGCATTCGAGCGCCAGTTCCGACAAGGTAATCTCGGTGGGAGTGCCGAACGTCGTTGTCGTCGAGATGAAGGAAAGCAGCCCCTCGCCTCCCGCCGTGCGAAGGCGCAGCGGCACGGCGATTGCACTCCCCGGTTTCGGACGTTCCTTGTCGGCTCGCCCGGGATAGGCGCTCAGTTCAACGAGCAGTTCGCCCAGCTGCGGGTCGCCGGTCTCGGCTACCTGGCTGCGCAGGCGGTCGAGCAGGTGCCGGCGCCATTCGCCGAGATTCTCGATCTGGGGCGCCAACCCCTCCGGATGCAGGCTCAGACGCAGAATGTTGACCGGCGGCTCGAGCAACCCCCGTGCAACGCCCGCGAGCAACGGTGCAACGGCGGCATTGGCGGCGACAAGCGTCCAGTACCGGTCGACGGCCAGCGCCGGATAGGGCTCATGCCCTTTCAGGATCATATCCACAGCCTCGCGCGCCGCCGCCATGTCCGGTGCGTCGAGCGGACGTTCCGAAAAGACCGGCGCATAGCCTCCCGCAATCAGCAGGCGGTTCCGCGCGCGCAATGGCATGGCCAGCCGCTCAGCAAGCCGCATCAGCATGTCACGACTGCCCGCCGAGCGCCCGTTTTCGACAAAGCTGAGATGGCGCGTGGAGATATCCGCCTCGAGCGCCAGGTCGAGCTGGCTGAAGCGCCGTCGCTGCCGCCATTCGCGCAGGACGCTCCCGGGGGTGTCGGAGATGCTCGTCATGCCTGCCATCCTAATCGATCCCGCCTGTATCGCCATTACCTGCGAGGTAATCGCTTTGCCTCGGGCGAATCGCGATCCTGTGTCCGGCGCCGGAATTTCGGCGCGACAGGAGAATGACATGCACGACAGCAGAATGATCGCCGACGCCTATCTGGCGCTATGGAATGAAGCGGGTGACGATGCCCGGCGCACGGCGCTTGCATCAGGCTGGGCGGCCGACGCGCGCTATATCGATCCGGTGATGCGCGGCGAGGGGCGGGACGGCATCGCCGCCATGATCGCCGCGGCGCGCGCGCAATTCCCGGGCCACCGCTTCACCCTGCGCGGCACGCCGGATGGCCATGATGCCTTTGTCCGCTTCGGCTGGACGCTCGCACCTGAGGACGGGAACGCCATCGCGGCCGGCACCGACATCGTCCGGCTCGACGGATCGGGCCGGATCGCGGAGGTCATCGGCTTCCTCGAAGGCGCCAGCCAATAACCGCGCCTGTCATCCTAACCACCATGTGAAAGAGCGGGCGCGGCTGCCTGGGGCGTCCGCGACCTTGCCCCTATTGGGGATTTCGCACCGGGTTTGAATCGCGCCTGCGGTTCCGACAACCAGGGGAGCGGCAAGCGCGGCTGTTGGCAATGTCATGAGGGGTAGCTGACATTTCCTACATGTACAGAAACCTGTACATTGTTTTGTCGGGAAAAGGGCACTCAGACATGATGCCGATGCCGCCACTTGTGCCGCGGCCGCGAGGCAGGCTCGAGAGCGCGAGCGGCCGACTCACCGGCGCCGTGAAAGGCGCCGGTGAGCGGTTCGCCGGTCAAAGCGCTTTCAGATATTCCAGCAACGCCAGCTTCTGCTGTGGGCTGAGCGTCGTCCCGAAATTATGCCCGCAATGGCTGTTGCCCGAATTGCGCTGGTCGCAGCCGGTGGTGGTGCGCGTCCCATGCCATCCGGGCTGTGATGTCGCCAGGCCGAGATTAGTCGTGTCATAGGCCGGGCCGACATCGAATGATGTCAGGCGTTGGCTGTCAGGGGTCAACAACTGCGCCAGGCTCGCGACCGACCCATTGTGGAGATAGGGCGCCGCGGCCCAAATGCCGTGGATCATGCGCGATTCATAGGCGGGCGGATCGGTCTGGACCTTTTCCTCGGGCCGATCCGGGAAGGAATCGTCCAGCGCCTTTTTGACGCCGTCGGACGGCTCGACCTTCGCATTCGGGGCAATATTGGCAGTCACCGGACGCTGCGAGCCGAAGATCGCCTGCTTCCAGGCGCCGCTCTGAAGAATGGCGCCGCCAACCGAGGTGCTGAGCAGGGTGAAGGACCGCTCGGTGCCCTTCAAGGGCTTGGTCAGGAACGGAATCCAGGCGCCGGTCATCACGCCGGATTTGGAGGTGCGATTAAGGATATCATGCTCGCGCGAGTCAGTCCCGACATCCTGGATCGGCGTGTTCCAGGTCGGCTGCCCCGGAAAAGCCTTGGGCCCCGGATTCTCGTTGTGACAGTCGATGCAGCCGCCATCGGCGGTGTGCATTTCATAAACCTGCCTGCCCTGTTCGGCGAGCGCCCGGTCAAGCGGCCAGGCAGCGGGCCATTTCGGCGGGCCGATCTGCTTCACCAGATCTTCCAGCTTGAGCAGCCCGTCGAAATTGAGCGAGCTACCCTTCAGGAAATCCCTGAAGAACAGGTATTTGAGATTAATCTTCGGATGGAAGGTTCCGAACACGCCGATCACTTCGCCGGTATTGCGGGTCAGGCCGAAAATATCGCTGCCATTGGGGGCGAAGCCCGGCCACTGAGTCTTGTTCTGCTTGGGCGCGTCCCAAAGGAAGGGATAGCGCACCGGCGCATCCGCCGGCTTGATGTTCTCCTTGATGACATAAGTTGGCGGCCAGCCGAGGTCGAGGCCGGTCAACCGATCGAAGATCATGCTGACCGCGTCGAGCCGGCCGGCACCCCAATAGTCAGTCGGATAGGCGCCCTTTTTCAACGCGCCTTCCCGCGCATACCAGATATCGACCGCGACCCGCAGCTCGGCGATCTTCTTGAGCGACGGCTTCGGCCCTAGCACGTCACTCGAGAAGCGCGCGAACGCGATCGGGTCCGAGCGGAGATGCTGGACCGCCGCGACCATGTCAGTCAGCAGACCGTAGAAATCGACGATCGCCGGGCCGCCATCAACCCGATATTGCTGGCCGCCGGCGCTGAGCTGGCGCGTATGGCAAGCAGCGCAGGTCATCCCCGCCTGCTCCTGCCCGGCCGGGCCGGTCGTGGTGAAACCGACCGGCAGATCGCTGTCCGGGTTGGGCAGATAGCCATAGCGGGCGAATTTGTCGGCGAGGAAGGGCTGGCCGTCCGCAGTCTTCAGCGCCTTCAGCCAGGCGAGCGGGATCATCGCGGAGCCCTGATCGCCACTGTAGAAACTGGTGCGCTTCGCGTCGGTCCACGGAATGCCCTGATCGGCATAGGTGACACCGTCAGCCACGGTCTCACCCTCCCCGGCCGTCGTTGCCGTCGGGATGGCAAGGCAGGCAGCGATCAGCGTGCTGGCGAGACTGTACTTCAGAAGGGCCTTGCGCATCGCTGTCTCTCCCAGCGTGAGGAATTCGCGGGGAGAGCATCATGTCCTCCGGCGTGAGGCAACCGGAGTTGGAACCATTCCGAAACAATGGGACCGGGTGGAACGTGTTGTACGCGGACCAGCCGCCTCTTCTTCCTGCCTTCCCCAGCGAAGGCTGTGGCCCAGTTGGGGGACGCTGGCGATGGGCGCCGCCGCTTATCATGTCCGCCTTCCCAACTGGGCCCCGGCCTTCGCTGGGGAAGGAAAGAGGGGGAAGGAAAGAGGGAGCTACTGCGGGCCAGATTGTCCTAGCGCGCGGCGGCGGCCATTTCGGCGTTTCGGCGGGTGGCTGCGTCGAGCGTCTCGCGTAACAGGCGCTTCAGCGTGTCGTCGCGATCGAGAACGTCAAGGCCCTTGCGGGTCGAGCCACCTGGGCTAGCCACGCGGTCGGCGAGCACAGCAGGGGAAACATCGGCGGCGGCGGCGAGCATCGCCGACCCTTCGACCGTGGCGACGGCGAGTCGTGCCGCCTGGTCAGCGGGCAGGCCGAGCGCGGCACCCGCCTCCGCCACCGCGTCGATATAGCGGTAGAGAAAGCCCGGCCCGCTACCCGCCAGCGCGGTGACGACATCGAAGAGGGCCTCGTCGGCGATCCATTCGACCAGCCCGAGCGGCGCCATCAGCGCGGACACGTCCTCGCGAAGCCCTTGATCACTCGCCGACGCATGCAGCGCGACCACGCCCTTGCCGATCCCGACGGGCAGGTTGGGCATGGCCCGCACGATCGCCCCCGCCTGGAAGCGTCGGGCGAGTGTCTCCCCCTCCACCCCGGCGAGGATCGAGACCAGCACCGGCACACCTGCCAACCGCCCGGCATGGCGGGTTGCGATGTCGTCGAGCTGCTGGGGCTTCATTCCCAGCATCACCATATCGGGAAGCGGGCCCTCGGGCAGGTCGCGCGCCTGACGAACCCCGTCGGGCAGCGCCCGATCCGTACGGTTGACGACATCGACCTGATCGCCAGCGACCACACCGCTGTCGATCCAGCGACGCAGCATCGCGCCCGCCATATTGCCGCAGCCGATGAGCCAGATACGCTTGAGGCTCACGCCCTCATCTCAGGCTTCGCCCTGAGTCTCGGTCATCGCCGCGGCAAGGGCTTCCTTGGGCGTCTTGCCGCCCCAGAGCACGAACTGGAACACGGGATAGAAGCGCTCGCATTCGTCGATCGCGGATTCGACCAGCAGTTCCGCGGCGCCAAGCGACATGGTGCCGCCCTCGCCCTCGATCATCGCTGCATGGCGATAGAGCAGGATTCCGCTCGACGACCAGAGCTCGAAATGGCCGACCCAGAGCTGTTCGTTGATCAGCCCGATCGTCTCATAGATCGCGGCCCGCCGCTCGTCGGTGACGCGGATGTCGGGGAAAGCGAGGAACTGGATGACGCTGTCCTCATCCCGCCACAGCGCGCGGAGCTCATATTGAGTCCAGCTGCCTTTGACCTTGGCGATGACCTCGTCGTCCTGGCGCTCATGCTCCCAGCCATGCGCCGAGAAATAGCTTTCGAGCATGTCGATGGGCGCTGCGTCCTCGCGTTCGTAATCGGCTTCGTCGAGCATCACATCATGCCTTCCGCTGCCCTGATGACACCAGATGTGGTGCCGTCAAGGCCAGCCGCGCACAAGCGCCGTGCGGAAAACCGTCCAGAAAAAACTGTGGAAAAGATCTTCAGGCTCCTGCCTTGGGTTTCTTGGGCGCTGCCTTGGGTCCGGCTGCGCTGGTCTTGCCTTCAAGCGCGTCGAGCCGGGCACGGAGCGCATCGGCATCGTCGCGCGCAGCCGCCGCCATTGCCTTGACCGCTTCGAACTCATCGCGGCTGACGAAATCCAGCCCGCCGATCCATTCCTTGGCCTTGGCGCGCGCACCCGATTCAGCCTCGCGACCCATGCCCGCGATCGTGCCGGCGGCGCCGTTCATGAACTTCACGAAATCGTCGAAAATCTTGTTGTCGGATTGCATCACATGATCCCGTAAATAGCGTCTGATCTAGATGATCTGGGTGGTCGTGGAGGACGGCACAAGGGTTTCCGCCCCCGGATTGAGCTCGGCAATCCTGTAGGTGAGGATGCCGGCATAGACCAGCCATGCCAGATACGGCACCATCAACCAGGCGGCGGCGCTACGAATGCGGCCGAACAACAGGGTCGTCGCCAGAGCGAGCACGAACATCACGCCAATTGTTATCAGCGACCAGAATACCTGGTGCATGCCGAAGAAAAGCGGAGACCAGATCAGGTTCGCCACCATCTGCACCGCGAAGACCGTGATCGCCGGGCCGCGCAGGCGCGATCCGCGTGCGTGGATGATCATTGCCAGCGCAAGGCCGAGCAGGATGTAGATCGCGGTCCAGGCGGCGGGGAAAGCCCAGTCGGGCGGAGTCTGTTCCGGCTTGACCAGCGCGCGGTACCAGCTGCTGTCGGATCCGCTCGGCACCAGGCGCGCAGAGGTGAAGCCAAGCAGCAGGATGAACGGAACGGTGACCACCGCCCAGCGCATGAACGCCAGCCTCAGCTGTTGCTTCGATGCGATTTCCCTCAACGTCTCCCGCCTTCCTGTTCGCGCGATGCAGCCCCCGATACATCAGCCCCGGGGAGCGCGACCGAATAAAGCACCGATCCTGCTATAGAATGAAGAGCGTGCCAATGTCCGGGATGATTTTGCAACTGCGAACAGGGTAAATCAAGCGCGATCACCGTGTCTTGTCGCTGCCAGCAGGAATTCGACATTGCCTTCGGGGCCGGTGATCGGGCTTTCGACGATACCTTGCACCTGCCAGCTTTTGGTTTCGATCCATTCGGAAACCTCGGCACAAACCCGCGCATGGACCGCTGCATCGCGCACCACCCCGCCCTTGCCGACCTCATCACGCCCGGCCTCGAATTGCGGCTTCACCAGCGCCATCAGCCGCGCGTCGGGCTTCGCGAACCCCATCGGCACGTCCAGCACCTTGGCGAGGCCGATAAAGCTCGCGTCGCACACGATCAGGTCGACCGGCTCGGGAATATGCGCGCCCGTCAGGATCCGTGCGCTGGTCTGCTCATGGACGATGACGCGGTCGTCCTGGCGCAGCTTCCAGGCAAGCTGATTGGTGCCGCTGTCGACGGCATAGACCCTCGCCGCCCCGCGGCTGAGCAGCACATCGGTAAACCCGCCGGTCGAGGAACCGACATCGATCGCCACCATCCCTACCACGTCCCAGCCGAAATGATCGAGACCATGCGCAAGCTTGATGCCGCCCCGCGACACCCAGGGATGGTCCCGCCCCTTTACCTCGAGCACCGCATCGTCGGGCACCGGCTGGCCCGGCTTGTCGACCTTGCGATCACCGAGGAACACGAGGCCAGCCATGATCAGCGCCTGGGCGCGCGTCCGGCTCTCGACCAGGCCACGATCGACAAGAAGCTGGTCGGCACGACGCTTGGACATGGCCTGCCCTACCAAGCCGAGTCGCGGCTTCATAGCCTCCCCGCAAACCCCCGCTGAAGCGACGAAACCGCTCATGTTCGCGACCAGTGAAAGCGGCCGTTTCGGCCCGTCGCATTCGCCAAGCATTCTGGCGCAGCGCTATTGCCTATTAAAATAGTGGGAATACATTTCGAGGTCTGGAGGCGTGGTCGCGCAGCGTCCCCCTAGAGCTCCGAGCGGCCACGCCTCCTTATCCTATCAGGAGATCGACGATGGGGAGTTTTTCGCCATATGATCCGGCGCAGCCGACGATCCTGACCGTCCCCGGCCTGGGTGGCTCGGGCCCCTCGCACTGGCAAAGCCTGTGGGAAAGCGCCCGCCCCGACACTGTCCGGGTCGAGCTCGGCATGTGGAACACGCCGCACCGCAATGCCTGGGTGACCAAGCTCGACCAGGCGATCTCGGCGGCACAGGCGCCCGTCATCCTCGCCGCGCACAGCCTTGGCTGCCTTGCCGTCGCCTGGTGGGCCGAGCTGACCCGCCAGCCTTATGGCTGGCCGGTGGCCGGCGCGCTGCTGGTCGCGCCGGCCGATGTCGACCGGCCCGATGCACAGGACGATCTCAAGGCGTTCCGGCCGTCGCCGACAGCGCCTCTGCCCTTCCCCTCGATCCTGGTCGCAAGCCGTGACGATCCCTGGATCGCGATCGAACGCGCGCACAGTCTCGCCGTCAGCTGGGGAAGCCATTTCGTCGACGCCGGCGCGCAGGGCCATATCAATGCCGCGAGCGGAGTCGGCTGGTGGACCGAAGGCCAGGAATTGCTCGAACGTGTCATCCACGCCTCGGGCGATCGCAAGGGCCGCCCGCGTGCGCCCGGCGATGCGCGCTCGATCCTCGCGATCAACGCGACCGATGCCGCGCAAACGCACTATCTGGGCGATCGCGCGCTTTAGCGGCTGAGCAGGCCCCCGGGGCGCGAGTCATACCCCGGGGCGGCGGGCAATGTGCTGGCTGTTCCTGGCTGTTCCGGCCAGAAATTTTCCTGCTGGCTGTTATCTCGGATATCGGGCCTGGATTACGGTCTGATTTCAGATGTTTGGAACATGCTGGCTGTTATTCCGGAACAGCCAGCTATCAGCCAGGGAACAGCCAGCACCTTGGCTGTTCCGCGGGAAACAGCCAGCGACGACCATCGCGATTTCTTCAAACTGAGAAAGAGCAGGATAGAGTGCCAAAGGAGCGCCCCATCCTGCCAGTGTCTGCCATGGCCGGTTGCCGTCTTGAATCGACCGGCCGAAGCTGAAGGCTGTCGGCCTAGTCGAAGAACAGATAACCCGGATCGAAATCGCCGAAGCTCTGCAACGCCGGCCAATCGAGGATCGTCACCTCACCGGAGCGGAACTCGACCAGCCCCTTTTCGCGAAGCTGCCGCAACATTCGGTTCGCATGGACGGCGGTCAGCCCGGTCGCATCGGCAAGGTCGATCTGAGTCAGCGGCAAGGCGTAGCGCAAGCCATCAACCATACCGATCCGCTCAAGCCGCACATAAAGTTCGCAGAACAAATGTGCCATCCGCACCGCGGCTGAGCGGGCGCCGATCGAGACGATCCATTCGCGATTGATCGCGGCGTCGATCAGAGTGGAGCGCCACAGCAATTCAGTCAGCGTCGCCGATTGCTCCGTCAGGGCGCGGATGGCGGCGTGCGGGAACAGGGCGACCTTCACCGGCGTAAGCGCGGCGACCGAGTGTTCGAGCCGCTTGAGCGGGTAGCTATGGAGATCGACGAAGTCGCCGGGGACATGGATCGCGAGAATCTGCCGCCGTCCTTCCGGCGTATCCTTGTAGCGTTCGATGAAACCTTCGAGCAGCAGCGTACACTGGCTGAGCGGCACCTGCTGGCGGACAATAACCTGTTTCGCCCGGTACTCCACAGTGCGCGCCACCGACGCCTCGAGCGACGCCGTCTCGGCATCGTTCAGCCTCGGCACGCGGTGGGTCTGAAGAAAGGATCGAGTGTACATCGGACTCCACTTTTCCCGGAACCCTGCGCGTCCCGCTGGCGTTAGTTTCCATATTGCGCAGGCAGATAGCATTATGTCCAATAAACCGCACGATACGCCGACAAAGGTTACGGCCGAGCAGGGCGAAGTCATGCTCGACGGACCTGGTGGCCTGGCCCTGTCCTTCACCCCCCATGCCGCGGCGAAATCCGCCGCGGCAATGGCCAAAGCCGCAACCAAGGCCGGGCGCCAGACCGACGACCCGCCAGCAAGAAACTCTCGACGCTCCAAATAACGCGGCCAGGGATATCTACCTTTACCAGGATTAACCCAGGCGTCGAAAAATCCCCGTTTGGGCATTTACCATGCCGCCGAGAACCATCTTAACCACTCTATGCGCATAATCGAACGGTGCCTTATGCCAAACTCTTCCGAAGCCGCTGGGCGGCGCTCATCTGGGCGGCGGGGATCTTGTGGACGGCGGTGGAGGTCGCGGGCTCTGCGCCGGAGCACAAAGCCAATGCGGCAGCGAACGCGAGCGCATCTGTTGACACGGCCGCTACCGACGCAACCGGCGACGCAGTGCAGAATGACGATCTCGCCGTCCTCGCCGGGATGTTGAACGGGAATTAGCACCGGCGCCAATCAATAGAACCGCATTGGCGTAATACGCACTCACTATGCCCAGCAATAGATCGGATTCCGGGGGAAAGTCGCGTTGACTCGATATTGATCCATGATCAGCGTGCGCCATCCCGACCCCGGAGGTGACCATGGCCAGCACGCCGACCAGCGACGATCCCGTCGCCAATCCGACCTATCTCGGCAACATCAGCGCCTTCTTCACCCCAGGTGACATCGGCTGCATGAGCGCCCAGGGCATCGATCTGGGGAGCTATGACGGCGTCCGGCACCATGCCACTGACATTTACGAACAGACCAGGGTCGGCAACATGCCGCTGGGCGGCACGGCCTGGCCGGCGAGCCAGGTGCAGACCTTCCTCAACTGGATCAACACCGGCTTCCCGATGGGCACTCCGCCTGTCCCCGCGCCGCCGGTTACGGATGCGGATACGAGCAGCGCCACCACGCCTGACGTGCGGCTCCGCAAGAACCTCGCCTCGCTGAGCCAGGCCGAGATCGACCTGCTCAAAACGGCCTTCAGCGGCATCATGGCGCTCGACCCGACCGATCCGAACAGCCCGGTCAATCCCAACAGCTATTTCGGCCTGGCCGCGCTGCACGGCCTGCCCAACGCTTATTGCATGCACCATGTCGACAGCTACAATCCGTGGCACCGGGTCTATGTGAAGGCGTTCGAAGACGCGCTGCGCTCGATCGAGGGCTGTGGCGACGTCACCTTGCCTTATTGGGACATCACTACGCCGGTACCGGCGGTGCTCTACGAGGCGCCGTTCGCGAGTTACACGCTGCCGATCGATATCGGCGACCCGAATGATTATCCGGCCGGCTATGTGACGCAGCGTTACGACGCGGCGACGATCGAGGCCAATCTGCTCCAGGCGCCGAGCGTGCCGTCGGACATCGCCGACGCACTGCCCTCCCCGCAATGGGGCGCGTTCCAGGGCGGAGGGTTCCAGCAATATATCATCGAGGGCCATGACGATGGCCATGTCTCCTGCGGGGCGACGATGAGCGACCAGAGCGTCGCTGCCTATGACCCGATTTTCTGGTTCTTCCACTGCAACTGGGATCGGCTGTGGGAGAGCTGGCAGGTGCTGCAGAGCGCGACCACCGTGCCCGGCTTCACCGCGACGCTTGACGGCAACACGGACTGGCTGCCGCTCGCGCTCGACCCCTATAGCGATACGGGAGAGCAGACGATCGTCTGGCCCGAGATCAGCTATGACGCTCTGGCCGGCGATCCGAGCGCGCCGCCCAAACGCATTGCCGGCCATGCCCTTGCCGAAAGCGCCTTCCGCGTTGCGCCGACGTCGCGCGTGTCGCTGCGCGTCAAGGATATCGACCGGATGAACATTCCGGGCACCTTCATTGTGCGGCTGATGGCGGATGGCGAGCCGATCGCGCGGCGCGCCTTCTTCCAGCCGCGCGAGCCGCAGACCTGCGCGACCTGCCGCAAACAGGCGCTGGTCAGCCTCGACTTCAGGCTCGACCAGGATCTGATCACCGGGCGCACGCTGTCAGTTGCGATCGAGGCACCGTCGCTCGGGAAGGGTGCCGCGGGCAATATCCCACTCGCCCAGGCCGGCAACCCGACGATCAACGTTCGGTTGCTGCTGACCGCGAGTTGATCGCGCCACATCCCTCCTAAAAGGGGAATGGCGGCGAGAGCAGCTTGATCCGGATTTAGCGAAGTCCGCTAGCGCCCTGCGAACATGAACGCCGCCGCGCCGACAAGGCACAGGAACGCGCCGAGATGGCGCCAGCCGAGCGGCTCGCCAAGCACCGTCACCATGAAGACGCCGAAGACGATAAGCGTGATCACCTCCTGCGCGATCTTCAGCTGCCCGCCGCTCCAGCCCGACGCGTAGCCGAGCCGGTTCGCCGGCACCGCGAGGCAATATTCGAACAGTGCGATGCCCCAACTGATCAGGATCACGACGAAGACCGGCTTCGTCATCCCGCCCTTCAGATGCCAGTACCAGGCGATCGTCATGAAGCAGTTGGAGGCGATCAGCAGCAGAAGCGTCGGCATGCGCCGTGTTATGGCCGTGTCGGCGCCGGCTTCAAGTCGATGCTGCGAATATGCCAGCTTTTCTGCTCAGCGGTCGCGCCGTCGATATCGCCGGTGCGGTGGAGCGTGACGCTGCCGATCTGATATTCGGCGCCGCCGCCTTGCTTGAGCCGTGCGGAGATCTGCACCGGCACCGTCACGTAACGCTGGCCGGCGCCCGCATCCACATCGCCGGGCGCGCCAATATTGGCGTGATATTCCGAATAGCGAGCGAACCGCGCGGCGAAAGCATCGCCGCTCTTCGCCCCTGACGCCATGCCGCCATCTTCCCACAGGGAGCGAGCCCGGGCATATTTCCCTTCGCCGATCAGCGCATAATAGGTCTGGACGACATTGGCCGCGCCCTGCGCGCTGTCAGGCGTGAACGGCGCTTCCGAGACGGGTGTGCGGTCGTCCGGCAATCCGCCCGGCGTTCCCGGCGCAGGGGGCGTCAGCGGCGCGGGGCTCCCGGCCGGGACGGGGGTCGCGTCCGCCGCCACATTGGCGGCATAGGCATCGACGCTGTCCTTTGCCTGGAGCGCGGCGGCGTTGATGTCGACCGTGCGGTTGGCGGCGACGTCCTTGCCGGAGGAGCAGCCCGTAACGAGCGACAGGGACAGCGAAAGGGCGGCGAAGTAGCGCAAGAGCAACAGCCTAGTTCATGACGGATCAGGTCCCCCAACGCCGCGCTTCGCCGCAACGTTCCGCCCCCCGCCTATTTCAGGGCGTCGAAATCCTTGAACCGCTCATTGCCGATAAAGCCGAGTCGGGTGATCCCCGAGCCCTCGATCACCGCCAGGGTCTGGTCGAACCGCTCATAGCGGGCGGCCGCATCAGCGCGGATCTGCACGGCGACATTGGGATCGGACTTGACCGCGTCGAGCCGCGCCTTGAGCGCCACGGTGTCGACCGGCGAGCCGTCCCAGGCGACAGCGCCTTTGGCATCGAGATCGATCATGTGGATCACCGGCGGTATCTTTGGCGGGACGAGGCTGGGCGGCTGGAGGTTGAGCGGCACCTTGTGGGTCATTGTCGGGATCGACAGGATCATCATCACCAGCAGCACGAGCATCACATCGATCAGCGGCGTGATGTTCAGCTGTGAAAGGGGTTCGAAGTCGCTGTTGGTGTGCGACCGGATTGCGATTGCGCGTGCGCTCATCATGTCCTCCCTTAATTGGTGACGTTACACCATATCATGAAAGAACTGATCGGCAAGCGCGAAATTGCCGCCTCAGGCGGTCAGCAATTCTCGTATTTCCAGTTCCGTCTTTTGCCCTCACGGAGCAGCGCGATCGTCTCGACGACACGCTTCGCCTTGGTCTCGGGCCTTTTGGCCTCGCCGACCCATTCGCAATATTCGCGCCGGCAGCTCGGCGGAAAACCATTGAAGGTCGCCGCCGCGGCATCGTCCCGCGCCAGCGCCTCGGCCAGTTCGGGCGGTATCTCGGCTTCCGGTTTAGGCGGTCGCGGTTTGCGCTTGATCGCGCCGTCCCCGGCATCGACCAGTGCCATCGCCTCGCGCACGAGGCGATCGAGTTCGGCATCGTCGGGCAGGTCAGCGACTGAGGTCAGGCGCCCGAACTGGCCCATCGCATCGCCTTCCAAACCCGTCGTCAGCGCATCGCGACGCCAGAAACCGAAGCTCGCATGCGCCTTGAAGCCGGACATGATCGCCAGCGGATGCCCGTGATAATCGAAGAATGGCCGGCTCCATTTCATCGTTTCGGTCACGTCGGGGCAGGCGGCGTGGACCCGCGCGCGGATATGGGTGAGGATCGGCCGCGCGAAATCTGCCTGGCGCGCAATATAGGCGTCGATACGGGGATCAGTCGGCATGGCGGTCACTCCGGTTCCGCCGGTGATCCTATGCAGCGTGGGCGGAAGCGGTCAATCCGCCTCCCCCGCCCTGGTGTCGTCCGGGTCAGGGCCTCAGCGCGGCATCGTCCGCATCGCTGAGATCGTCCTCGTCGACATCGTCGTCGTCCAGATCGTCCTGAAGCGCGTCTTCGGTCAGGTCGTCCTCATCCTCGTCGGCATCGTCACTTTCCTGGCCGAGTTCGTCGCTGTCCATTTCGAGATCGTCGTCGTCGTCATCATCGGCGCCGATGTCCGGGCTGAGATCAGTCAGGATCGTGCCGTCGGTGGGGCCGTCGCGCGTGACTTCGAGGATTTCCGCGCGCTGGCTCTCGTCATAGCCCTCTTCGTCGTAACCGTCGTCTCCAGTGCCTTCACCAGGCACCTGATAGCCACCCATGGTCATGCTACACCTCCATATCCGACTGAACACCCTAGCACATCGGCGAACGGCGGACGAGGTGAAGGGTTCCGTCGGGCTGCGATGAAGAGAGGGAAGCGGGTCAGGCCGGCCGGAACAAGCGACCGCGTTCAGTGACCGCGACAATCGCCAGCGCGACCAGCCCGCAGCACAGGAAACCGAGATGCATCGGCACCGTCGTCCCGGCAAAGGACTGGCCGATCATCGTGCCGATCAGTGCGCCGAAGGTGACGCTGCAGAAGCCCTGTACGCTCGAGGCGGTGCCGGCGATCCTGCCCATGTCCTGCATCGCCATCGCCGAGAAATTGGCGGTGGCAAGGCCAAGGCACCCCATTGTCAGCGCCTGGAGGATGACGAACATGATCAGGCTTTCGCCGCCCAGATGCTGAGTCACCAGATTGATTGCCGACAGTGCGATCAGGATGACGACCGCACTATGCGACAATAGTCGCGACCCCAGCCGCATCACCACGCGCGAGTTGAGCAAATTCGCCAAGGCCATCATCCCGGCCGTGCCCCCGAACACCAGGTTGAGCTGTTTGGGCGCATGGAACACCGTCGTGACGACCTGCTGCACCGAGGTGATGTAGCCGAACAGCGCGCCCTGCAGTGCCGTCGCCGCCAGCGCATAGCCGAGCGACCAGCGATTGGTGACGGTCGTGCGATAGCCCTGGAGCAGCCGCGCAACCGAAAAGGGAGACCGCTCGCCCGCCAACGTCTCGGGCATGCGCAGCGCAAACCAGACAAGCACGATCGCGGTGAGGATGGCGATGACGCTAAAGATCAGCCGCCACGACCCGAACAACAGGATGAACTGGCCTAGGCTCGGCGCCATCACCGGCGCGACCATGAAGACGATGATGACAAGGCTCATCACCCGCGCCATCGCGCGGCCCGAATAGCAATCGCGCACCAGGGCGATCGTCACCACGCGCGTTGCCGCAATCGCGACGGCACCGAAGAGCCGCGCCACGAGCAGCAGTGGAAAGCTGGCCGAGAAGGCCGCCACCACATTGGCGACACCATAGATCGACAGAGCGGAGATGAGGACCGGGCGGCGCCCGAACCGATCAGCGAGCGGCCCGTGGATCAACTGCCCCAGGCCAAGGCCGATCAGGTAGATGGAGATGACATATTGGCGCTCATTCTCGGTCGCCACATGCAGCTGCGCGCCGATCGCCGGCAGCGCGGGCAGCATCGTATCGACGCCGATCGCGCCGATCGCCATCAGCGACGCGACCATCACGACGAATTCGCGAAAGCCGATCGGCGACGTGTTGGCTGACTCGGAATGCTGCACTGCGGTCATGGCGACGCCTGTTGCAGATGACGCCCGCAAGGTCACCCCCAGAAGCGCGGAAAAGCTTGACGGGTTCCAGGCGCGGCCCTAGTGTGTTATGTTAGTAATTCACCTAGGAGATACGGATGTTTCGCCCTTTGGCCGCCGCGCTCGTTCTTGCCGCAACGCTCAGCGCCTGTGACAACTCGAAGGACGGCACCTCCATTTCGTTCAACTCCACCGACAGTGACGGTAATATGGTCGCCAGCATGGACGGCAATTCTGGCGCCGTCGCGATCAACGCGCCGGGCTTTTCGGGCAAGATCAACCTGCCCAAGCTGCATCTCGATTCCAAGGATTTCGACATGAACGGGGTGCATCTCTACCCCGGCTCGACGATTTCGGCGATGAACATCGACGCGCATGATGGCGGCAAGGCCGGCGATGACGACGATAGCGGCACCGTTCGCGTCAGCTTCGCAAGCCCGGCGTCCGCCGCCACCGTGCGCGACTGGTACCAGCAGAAGCTGAGCGCCGCCGGTTTCACGCTTTCGGCGAGCGGCAACGGCCTGGTCGGCACGACCAACGAGAAAAAGCCCTTCAGGCTCGATCTCTCGCCCGATGGCGCGGACAAGTCGAAGGGTACCATCACGGTCAGCTGAACCTGTACGCGGCGGGTGTGGGGGTCTATGCTCCCGCGTTCGTTGAAACATGCGTACGGAACACGCCGATGCTCGATACTCCCTCAGCCCAGGTCCCCGCCCTCTCGCTGAACGACGAGGCCGCTGACCCCGAGGCCTTTGCCGCGGCGCTAGGCGGCTCGTTCGAGCGCTTCGGCTTCGCGGTCATCGCCGATCACGGCGTGCCGCAGGACCTGATCGATCGCGCCTGGGCTGAAACCTCGGCTTTTTTCGGGCTGCCCGAGGAGGAAAAGCGCAGCTATTTCACGCCCGCGGGTGGCGGCCAGCGCGGCTATACGCCGTTCAAGACCGAGATCGCCAAGGACGCCAAATATGTCGACCTGAAGGAGTTCTGGCATGTCGGCCGCGAGCTCCCGGCCGATCACCGCTTCGCCGCCGATATGCCGGCCAATATCTGGCCGACACGGCCCGAGAGCTTCAAATCCGTCTTCCTCGAACTGTTCGAGGCGTTCGACCGCGCGGGCGACCGTCTGCTCTCTGCCATTGCGCGCCACCTCAAGCTGGCGCCCAACTGGTTCGATCATGCCGTCGAGGACGGCAACTCGATCCTGCGCCTGCTCCATTATCCGCCGATTCCCATGGACGCCGAGGGCGTTCGCGCCGGGGCGCATGAGGATATCAACCTCATCACCCTGCTCCTGGGCGCCGAGGAAGCGGGGCTCGAGCTGCTCGACCGGGACGGCAAATGGCTCGCGATCCGCCCGCCCGAAGGCGCCATGGTCGTCAATGTCGGCGACATGCTGCAGCGCCTGACCAACCATGTCCTGCCTTCGACGACTCACCGCGTGGTCAACCCGCCGCCCGAGCGGCGCGGCCATTCGCGCTACTCGATGCCCTTCTTCCTCCACCCGGCGCCCGATTTCCTGATCGAGACGCTGCCGAGCTGCATCACGGCAGAGAACCCCAATCGCTACCCGACGCCGATCACCGCGCATGACTATCTCCACGAGCGGCTCGTCGAGATCGGGCTGGTGAAGAAATAATTTCTCGTCATGCCGGACTTGCTCCGACATCCACCCCTCCGCTAGCGCGGCATTGAACGTCAGCATCCGTGCCTGCCGATCAGTGGACCCTGGAACAAGTCCGGGGTGACGAAGTGGAAAAGCAATGACCAAACCTCTGCGCGTCGCCCTTGCCGGGCTCGGTACCGTTGGTGGCGGCGTGATCCGGCTGATCGATGCGAACAACGCGCTCATCACGCGCCGCGCAGGCCGCCCGATCGAGATCGTCGCGATTTCCGCGCGGGACCGCGCCAAGGATCGCGGCGTCGATATCAGCCGGTTCGAATGGGTCGATGACACCAATGCGCTCGCCCATCATGAGGGCGCCGATGTCGTGGTCGAACTCGTAGGCGGATCGGACGGCCCGGCACTCGCGCTCGCGCGGGCGACGCTCGCGGGCGGCAAGAGCCTGGTCACCGCCAACAAGGCGATGCTCGCGCATCACGGCCTCGAACTCGCCCAGGCCGCCGAAGCTGCCAAGGTGGCGCTCAAATTCGAGGCGGCGGTCGCCGGCGGCATTCCGGTCATCAAGGGCCTGCGCGAAGGCGCTGCCGCGAACGAGATCGCGCGCGTCTACGGAATCCTCAACGGCACGTGCAATTTCATCCTGACCAAGATGGAGGAGGAAGGCCGCGACTTCGCCGAAGTCCTCGCCGAGGCGCAGGCGCTTGGTTTCGCCGAGGCTGACCCGAGCTTCGACATCGATGGCGTCGATGCGGCGCACAAGCTCTCGATCCTTGCCAGCCTCGCCTTCGGCACACGCCCTGCCTTCACCGAGGTCGCGACCAGCGGAATCCGCCATGTGCTGGCCGCCGACATCGCCGAAGCGGCGGCGCTCGGCTATCGTATCCGCCTGCTCGGCATCGCCGAGGACAATGCGAGCGGGCTGTTCCAGCGCGTCCACCCGCACCTCGTGCCGATGCGCCACCCGCTCGCGCATGTGACAGGCGCGACCAACGCAGTGGTGGCCGAGGGCAATTTCGTCGGTCGGCTGTTGTTCCAGGGGGCGGGTGCCGGCGACGGCCCGACGGCTTCCGCGGTCGTCGCCGACCTGATCGATATTGCGCGCGGCGAGTTTGGCCCGGCCTATGCGATGCCGGTCAACGCGCTGGCGACGCCGACCACCGCCGACACCGGCGAACGCCGCGGCCGCGCCTATGTGCGCTTCACCGTGAGCGACAAGGTCGGCGTGCTGGCGGAGATCGCGGCGGCGATGCGCGATGCCGGCGTCTCGATCGAAAGCCTGATGCAGCGCGGCGCAATGGCCGACGGCACCGTGCTGGTCGCGATCGTCACCCATGAGGGGCCGGAGCGGTCAGTCGCCCAGGCGCTCGAGAAGCTCCGCGGATCACAGAGCCTGGCCGGCCAACCGATGTGGATGCACATCCTGGCCTGACGGGCCAATTCTTCAGTGCGGCGCTTCTTTCGGCATCTTTACCGGCGAGTCCTCGCCCATCCTGATGATCGTGCGCGTCCGGTGCGGACAGATGGTCTGGCCGATCAAAGCGCACCGCGACCCGTCCTCGTTAAGCGCGATATCCTTTGCGCTCGGCTCCGGCGCGACGTCGAGCGGGAGACGATAGGGCGAGCGCGGTTTCGCGTCGGCGGCCGACACGTGCAATTTCGCCGAGGTCATGACGATCGGCCGGCGCGCCTTGCGTGGTACATGGCCATGATGGACGATTCGCGCCGGATGCGCGGCGCGGACATGGTGCGTGGCGGGAGCGGCCGCCAGCAAGAGGATCGTGATCGCAAACATCGGATTGTTTCCCTGTTAAGCCCGTCCGTGAGAACAACCGCGCAGCTATCAATAGGTTGCGAGGCTCAAGGTGCCAGCGGACGGAGCCTCGCGCCATAAAGGCCGCCCGGCCCGAAACCGGCCTTGGCTCCGACCCCGACCGATCCGCATCCGACCAGAAAGAGCGACTTTTCCTGGCAGTTCGAGGTCCGCGCGAACAGCCGCTCGCGTTCGCCTGGGACATCCTGGATCTTGGGGTCACCGGAAGACGGCTCGATCAGCGGCAAACGGTAGCGATCGGCATTGCGGCGCGAACAGACAATGATGTCGGTGGAAGTGTCGGGGGTGCCGCAATGCGGCCCTGCCGCGGTGATGGCCTGATAATGCGCGACTGCGGTTTCCACGCTGGCGGACTGTCCCGCGATGATCAACACCAGAGCCAGCATCGCGTCGTCCCCCCGCCCGATTCAGTTGGTGATCCTCGCGACCCCGAGGCGGGGAAGCTCGATCGCCGGGCAACGGTTCATCACCACCTTGAGCCCCGCTGCCTCGGCTCGCGCCGCCGCTTCCTCATTGACCACGCCGAGTTGCATCCACACCGCTTTCGCCCCCGCCGCGATCGCCTGGTCGACCGCTTCGCCGGCCGCAGCGGAATTGCGGAAGATATCGACCATGTCGATCGGATCGCCAAGCTGATTCAGATCGCGGAACACGAACTCGCCGTGGACATGCTCGCCGGTGATCTGCGGATTGACCGGGATCACCCGGTAGCCATGCGCCTGGAGCGTCTGCATCACCCGGTAGGACGGCCGATCGGGCCGGTCCGACGCGCCGACCAGCGCGATCGTCCTCGTCTCTTCGAGCAGGGCCTTGATATCGGCATCGCTGGTGAGTGGCATCCTAACCTCCCTGTTCGATCCAGTGGAACACCCGCTGGGCGATCCCAGTGAACGCGAGCGCTTCCGGCCCGTTCCGCGCGGCGGGGGGCGTGCCAGCATCGGACGCCGATCGGATCGCGATGTCGAGCGGAATCCGGCCGAGGAAATCGATGCCGAGCTCGGCCGCCGCAGCCTCGGCACCGCCGCGCCCGAACGGATCGGAGACTTCGCCGCAATGCGGGCAGGCATAGCCCGCCATATTCTCGACCAGGCCGATGATCGGCACCCCGGCCTTGACGAACAGCTCGATCGCCCGGCGCGCATCGATCAGCGCGAGGTCCTGCGGCGTGGATACGATCACCGCGCCGGCGGGCTTGTGCTTCTGGATCATCGTCAGCTGCACATCACCCGTGCCCGGGGGCAGATCGACCACCAACGTATCCTGCGCCGCCCAATCGGCATCGACCAGCTGGCCGAGCGCGCCCGCCGCCATCGGCCCGCGCCAGGCGATTGCCTGATCGGCGGCGACGAGCTGGCCCATCGACAGCAGCGGCACGCCGTACGGCGTCGCGACCGGCTCGAGCAATTTATCCTTCGCGGTGGGCCGCATCCCCTCCACGCCCATCAGCTTGGGTTGCGAGGGTCCATAGATATCGGCATCGACCAGACCGACCCGCCGGCCGAGACGCTGCAGGCCGATCGCGAGATTGGCGGAAACGGTCGATTTTCCCACCCCGCCCTTGCCGCTCGCCACCGCGATCAGCAGGCGCCGCGTCCGCTGGCTGGTGAGGGCGATCCGCACCGTCGCGATTCCCGCCACGCCCTCGGCCGCCGCCTTCACGTCGCGCTCGATCGCCTCGCGCGCCAGTGCGTCGAGCCCGGTCACATCGAGGATGATGCTTGCCCTGTCGCCTTCGATTCGCGCGGTCGCGCGCTTGCCGGCGATGGGGAAAAGGGCGGCGTCGATCAGGCTGGTATCGGTCATCCTTGCGCAGATAGGACCGTCCTGACCGCTTGCCACTGTTTTTCGTCAGCCCTCGCACCTATAAGAGAAGAATGACGATCCTTCAGGGCTGGTTTCAGCGCTTCACCATCCATAACGCCGATATCCCGAAAAGCCCCTGGGGCGGCGGCGGCTCGGGCAATGACGACAAGGGCGGCAACGGCGGCGGTGGGAGCGGCAGCGGGGGGTCCGGCGACAAATCCGGCGGGGGTGGCCCGCGCAACCCCTGGTCGACGCCGCCTACGGGTCGCCCGCGCAGCGCCGGCCCAAGCGCGCTCGACGAATTCCTGCGCCGCGCCCGCGGCGGCGGTGGCGGACTGGGTGGCGGGCGGCCGCATATCCCGGGCACCCCCAGCCCGCGCGCACTCTGGGCGCTTGGTGTCGGACTGATCGTCGCGCTCTGGATACTCCTCACCAGCTTCCACCAGATCGGGCCGCAGCAGCGCGGCGTCGTCACCATGTTCGGCCGCTATGCGGGCACGCTCGATACCGGCGTCCGCATGACCCTGCCCGCGCCGATCGCCGCGGTCGAAAAGGTCGATGTGCAGAATATCCGCACCGAGAATTTCCCGGAAGGCGGCGAAGCCGAAAACCTGATGATCACGGGCGACCAGAACATCATCAACCTGTCCTTCTCGGTGCGCTGGAACATCAACAACCCGGAAGACTATGTTTTCCAGATCCTCGACCAGCAATCGACCGTGCGCTCCACGGCGGAAAGCGCGATGCGCGAGGTCGTCGCCAACATGAAGCTCGACGATGCGCTTGGCGCGGGCCGGTCGAAGATCGAGGCGCAGGTCCAGGGCCGGATGCAGCATATCCTCGATGAGTATAAATCGGGCGTGCTCGTTCAGGGTGTCGCGATCAACCGCGCGGTCGCGCCCCAGGCAGTCAGCGATGCCTTCAAGAGCGTCACCGCAGCACAGCAGGATGCGGTCGCCATGCGCAACCAGGCCCAGGGCTATGCCCAGCAGTTGCTTGCCAACGCGCAGGGCGAGGCGGCGCAGTTCGACAAGATCTACAGCCAGTACAAGCTCGCCCCCGACGTCACGCGCCGCCGCATGTATTACGAGACGATGGAGGAGGTGCTGGCCAAGACCGACAAGACCATTGTCGAGACGCCCGGCGTCATGCCCTATCTCCCGCTCTCACAGGGCAAGAAGCTTGCCGAGCCGGATATCACCGTGAATGGAAACCAGAAATGAGCGCGTCATTGCTCCGCAACCCGGTGACGATCGGCATCGTCGCTCTGCTCGCGCTGATCCTGCTCGCCACGACCTTCGCGATCGTGCCGGAAACCAAGCAGGTGGTGATCCTGCGCTTCGAGCAGCCCATCCGCACGGTCAACGCCTACACGCCCAATGAGCGTTTCGGCAGCACCGGTGCCGGGCTTGTCGCGCGCATCCCGTTCATAGATCGGATCGTCTGGGTCGATAAGCGCATCCTCGATGTCGATTATGACAACCAGCAGGTGCTTTCGTCCGACCAGCTTCCGCTCGAAGTCGATGCCTATGCCCGTTTCCGGGTTATCAATCCGCTCCGCATGGTGGTGACGGCCCGGACCGAACAGGGTGTGACCGATCAGCTGCGCCCGTTGCTCGGCACCTCGATTCGCAACGAACTCGGCAACCAGCCCTTCGCGGCGCTGCTCACGCCCGAGCGCGATCAGGTGATGGACAATATCCAGGCCCGGCTGCAAAAACTCGCCTCGCAATATGGCGTCGAGATCGTCGATGTCCGCATCAAGCATGCCGATCTGCCGAGCGGCAGCCCGCTCCAGTCGGCGTTGCAGCGGATGAAGACCGCCCGCGAGCAACAGGCGCTGACAATACGCGCCCAGGGACGCAAGGACGCGCAGATCATCCGCGCCGAGGCCGAAGGCCAGGCATCGAGCATTTATGCGACCGCGTTCAACCAGGATCCTGAATTCTACAATTTCTACCGGGCGATGCAGTCCTACCGGAAGACGTTCCTCGGTTCCGAAGGCGCACCACCTCCCGGATCGACGTCGATCATCATGTCCCCCAACAACGGGTATCTGAAGGAATTCCAGGGAGGCCGCTGACCCGCAGGCTTTCAAACGGTTCATATTCAATCGCCGTTCAGCAACCATCCGTAACACGGACGGTTGTCGCCATCGGCAGACGAGAGGAAATCATTCAAGTGCGCTACGCTTACGCCATCACCGGTGCCCTGCTCCTCAGCGGTGCAGCCGCGGCCATGACGCTCGATCAACCCGCTGCGGGCCAGACCGCACAGAACGAACCCGGCGCGATCGCCGCTGCCGCCCCCAAGGCCGGCGCGCCGATGAGCTTCGCCGACATGGTCGCGACGCTCCAGCCCGCCGTCGTCAACATCTCGACCACGCAGCGCGTCACCGTGCAGCAACAGGCCAATCCGTTCGCGGGCACGCCGTTTGGCGACCTGTTCGGCCAGTTCAACGGCGATCAGGGCGGCAACGGCCAGCCGATCACCCGCGAGGCACAGTCTCTCGGCTCAGGCTTCATCATCTCGCCCGACGGCTATATCGTCACCAACAACCATGTGATCGCGGCCGGCGCCAAAGGCGCCACGGTCGAGTCGATCAAGGTGATCCTGATCAACCGCAAGGAATATACCGCCAAGCTGATCGGTCGCGACCCATCGTCGGACCTGGCGCTGCTCAAGGTCGACGCGACCGGGCTCCCCTTCGTGAAGTTCGGCGATTCGACTCGTGCTCGCGTCGGTGACTGGGTCGTCGCGATCGGCAATCCCTTCGGCCTCGGCTCGACCGTCACCGCCGGCATCGTCTCGGCGCTGCACCGCGTCACCGGCCAGGGCGGCGCTTATGACCGTTTCATCCAGACCGACGCCTCGATCAACCAGGGCAATAGCGGCGGCCCGATGTTCGACCTGAATGGCAACGTCATCGGCATCAACTCGCAGATCCTGTCGCCGTCGGGCGGCAATGTCGGCATCGGCTTCGCGATCCCGGCCGAGGAAGCCAAGCCGATCATCGACATCCTGATGAAGGGTACCGCGGTCAAGCGCGGTTATCTCGGCATCGGCATCCAGCCGGTCACCGACGATCTCGCCAGCGCCTGGGGCCTGCCGGCCAATCAGGGCGAGCTCATCTCGCGGATCGAACCGGGCCAGGGCGCCGACAAGGCCGGCCTGAAGCAGGGCGATGTCGTCGTCCGCGTCGCCGGCAAGGAGGTGACCCCCGATCAGACGCTCAGCTATCTCGTCGCCAACCTGACCCCGGGCACGAGGGCGCCGATCGAGATCATCCGCGACGGCAAGCACCAGACGATCACTGCCACGATCGGCACGCGTCCTTCCGAGGACGAGCTCGCCAGTCTGGTCGGCGGCGGCGGCGATGACGATAGCGACGGCATTCCCGACAACAGCCCGCAGACCGGGCAGCAGGCAAGCGCAAGCGCGATCGGCCTGTCGGTACAGCCGCTCACACCCGGCATCGCGCGCAGCCTGCAGATCGATCCGTCGGTTAAGGGCGTCGTCGTCGTCGCGGTCGACCCGTCGAGCGACTCGGCATCCAAGGGCTTGCAGCGCGGCGACGTGATCATTTCGGCGAATAACGTCCCGACCCGCACCGCCGCCGATCTCGCGGCGCAGATCGCACAGGCGAAGAGCGCCGGCCGCGCCCAGATCGTACTGTTCGTCCAGCGCGGCAAGACCCCGGGCCGTTACCTCCCGGTCAAGATCAAGAGCTGATCCTTCCAATCCTCCCCAGGGCTCGCCCTGGGGAGGAATTGGGGGGAGGAATTTGGACTGCCATCTTCCGTCAGCCGGCGATCCGCGCGATAGCGGGCCTTTCTTCGGGAGCGGAAAATGGCTGATACAAGCATCTTCATCGGCGCCAACTCGGCCGGGCTGCGCCAGCAGCTCGAACTCAAGCGCGCCAATCGCCACGGCCTGATCGCGGGCGCGACCGGCACCGGCAAGACAGTCACCATCCAGGGCATTATCGACGGTTTCTCCGCCGCCGGCGTCCCCTGCTTCGTCGCTGATGTGAAGGGCGATCTCTCCGGCCTCGCCATGGCCGGATCACCGACCTCGAAGATGCACGAGATCTTCGCCGCCCGGGCGAAGGAGATCGGCTATGACGACTGGTCCTATGCCGACAATCCCGTGCAGTTCTGGGACCTGTATGGCGAGCAGGGTCACCCGATCCGCACCACCGTCAGCGAGATGGGGCCGCTCCTCCTCTCCCGGCTGATGGACTTGAACGAAGTGCAGGAGGGCGTGCTCACCATTGCCTTCACCGTCGCCGACAAGGACGGGATGCTGCTGCTCGACCTCGACGATCTCCAGGCGATGCTGGTGAGCTGCGGCGAGCGCGCCGACGAGCTCACCACCACCTATGGCAACATCACCAAGCAGAGCATCGGCACGATCCAGCGCTCCCTGCTCCAGCTCCGCAGCCAGGGCGGCGAGCATTTCTTCGGCGAACCCGCACTCGCCATGGCCGATTTCATCGGGCTCGACGACAAGGGCCGCGGCATCGTCAACATCCTCGCCGCCGACAAATTGATGGCGAGCCCGAAGCTCTATTCGACCTTCCTGCTGTGGCTGATGAGCGAGCTGTTCGAGCATCTCCCCGAGGTCGGCGATCCCGAGAAGCCGGTGCTCGTCTTCTTCTTCGACGAGGCGCATCTGCTGTTCGATGCGGCGCCCAAAGCGCTGCTCGAGAAGATCGAGCAGGTCGTTCGCCTGATCAGGTCCAAGGGTGTCGGCATCTATTTCATTACCCAGAACCCGATCGACATCCCCGACACCGTGGCGGGCCAGCTCGGCAACCGGGTGCAGCATGCGCTCCACGCCTTCACCCCGCGCGACCAGCAGGCTGTCAAATCCGCCGCCGATACGTTCCGCGCCAATCCCGGTGTCGATGTCGCGACCGCGATCACCGAGTTGAAGGTTGGCGAGGCCCTGGTCTCACTGCTCCAGCCCGACGGTGCACCCGCACCGGTCGAGCGCGCGCTCATCAAGCCGCCGCGCTCGCGGGTCGGCCCGGTGACGCCTGATGAGCGCAAGGTGATGATCGATACCGATCCGATCGGCGCGAAATACGACACGCTGATCGACCGCGAATCCGCGGAAGAACTGCTCTCCGCGAAATCGCAGGAAGCCAGCGCCGCAGCCGCCGAGGCTGCCGCCAAGACCGAGGCAGACAAGGCTGCTGCAGCCCAGGCCAAGGAAGACGCTCGCGCCGCCAAGGACGCCGAGCGTCAGCGAATCGCCGACCAGCGCGAGGCCGACCGCCAGGCCCGACTCGCGGCGCAGCAGCAGGCCGCCGAAGCGCGCGCCGCCGCCAATTCGCCCTGGAACCGTGCGATCACCTCAGCGACCCGATCGGCGTCCTCGGCGGTCGGGCGTCAGGTGGCGAATGAAGTCGCCAAGGCTGTATTCGGCTCGTCGCGCGGCGGCGGGGCCGGGATTGTCGGCGGCCTTGTGCGCGGCGTGTTGGGTGGGTTGTTCAAAGGGAGATAATCCATGCTCGTCGCGCTCGCTCTCCTGCTCCAGGCAGCTACCCACCCATTGACCGGCGTCGCGATACAACCCGGTGACGCGATGATCATCCGCCCGGAAAGCGACGGCACGGTGACGATCATCGTTCCCAAAGCCGATTTGGCACGCAAGCTCGGGCCCGGAGAAGTGCGGGTCAGCCTGAAGGTTCAGGACAAGATGACGATGCTTGAGGTCGAGAACAACGACCCCAAACTGCTCGACTATGAGGCAATCCTGGTCGCGGCCGACGGATCGACCCAAGGGACGAGCGTCTGCCGAGTCATGGCCGATGGCAAGCCCTCGTTCGAAGCCTGGCCCTACAAGATCAACGAGCTCGGCTTGCTGAACTTTCGACGCACGACCGAGACTGAGATAGTGTGCAGGCAGCCGAGTCGCGGGGGCGGTGGATCGTTGAAAGACGCAGTAGAATGAGGAACAGGTGATGGATCTCGGAATCGACTCGGCGACCGACTGGGGCGCCGTCGGCGAGGCCGAGCTGGCCGACGTGGTCGAGCTCCGACGGGCGATCCATGCCGATCCCGAAATCGGCCTCCACTGCCCGCGCACCACCGAGAAGATCAAGGCCGCGCTTGCCGGCCTTCCGCTTGAATATCGTGACAGTAGCTCAACCACCGGTTTCGTCGCGATCCTGCGCGGCGGGCGCGACAATGGCCGCACCGTGCTGCTGCGCGGCGACATGGACGCGCTGCCGATGCAGGAGGAAACCGGCCTCGACTTCGCCTCGCAGGTGCCCGGCGCGATGCATGCCTGCGGCCATGACGCGCACAGCGCCATGCTGGTCGGCGCCGCCCGCGCGCTCAGCGCCCGGCGCGAGAGCCTGTCGGGATCGGTCGTCTTCATGTTCCAGCCTGGCGAGGAAGGCTATCACGGCGCCCGCTTCATGATCGAGGACGGGCTCCTCGACGAGCCCCGCCCCGAGGCGGCTTTCGCGCTCCACATCATGCCCAATGCGCCGGCCGGCATGATCTGCAGCCGTCCCGGCGCGCTGCTCGCCTCGACCGATGCGCTCAACATCACGGTGCGCGGCAAGGGCGGGCACGCGGCGATGCCGCATGACGGGATCGACCCGATCCCGGTCGCCTGCGAGATCGTCACTGCGCTCAGCAGCTTTGTCGCACGACAGATTCCGGTCACCGATCCCGCCGTGCTGTCGATCACCCAGATCAACGCCGGCTCCGCGTACAACATCGTGCCCGACGAGGTGAAGCTGAAGGGCACGCTCCGCACTCTCTCCGCCGCGACCCGCACCAAGGCACGCGAGGGCCTGACCCGGATCGCCGAGATGATCGCCGCCGCCCATGGCTGCACCGCCGAGGTGGTGATCGACGACGGCTATCCGGTGACGATGAACGACCCCCGCGCGCTCGCGCTGATGCGCGGCGTGGCGGAGAAACTCGGCGGCGAATCCGCCTGGCGCACCATGGCCGCGCCGATCATGGGGGGCGAGGATTTCTCCTATGTGCTGCGCGAAATCCCCGGTGCGATGTCGTTCATCGGCGTTGCGCGCAGCGGTACCGAGCCGGGTACCAACCCTCCGCTCCACAACACCAGGATGACGATCGAGGAAGATGTGATGGCGCGCGGCGTGGCGCTGCACTGCGCTGTGGCCGAGCAGTTCCTCGACAATGGGTTCGATTAGACGCGGGCCTTGAGACCGCCGGGCGCCTGCGGATCGGCTTTCGGATAGTAATGCACTCTTATTGAAGTTGCAGGTTGCGAGGCACTGCGCCGACGCGACGGAGATTGAATCGGCCCGCCGGCGATGCCTCAATTGGCCGTTTGCACTTTCGGCTTCGGCAAGGTTATTACTCATATCAAATATAGGATTCGCGGGCGTCGCAAGGGCAGCCCGGGACCATGAGGAGAGGAATATAATGCGCCTACACACCGTGCTGATCGCATCTACCCTGCTGGTCGCAGGCGCCGCCGCCGCGCAGGATTTCGACATCTTCGGTTTTGCCGACACCGACCATGACGGCAAGGTCACGCCCGCGGAGTACACCGCCTTTCGCGAGGGCGGCTGGAACTATTTCTTCAATGGACAGGCGAGCGTGAAGCTTCAGGACGCCAACGACATGTCGAAGAATGCGCTGGCCGGCAGCGCAGTGGACGCACAGGGCAATGTGACTCATGAGGCCTATACCGCCGCCGCGCCGGAGCTGTTCAAGAAGGCCGACTCCAATGGTGACGGTACGCTCAGCCAGGAAGAGCTGCTAGCCAGCATGGGCGGCCCGCCGAAGTAATTGCATCGACGTAGCGCATGATGCGGAGCGGCGCCGGGCCTTGCGGCTCGGCGACTGTGATGGGCTCCGTGCAATCCTAATAGCTCGAACAGGGGACATGGCTGACACCAGCCATGTCCCCTGTTCGAGTTTCCAGGTCGGAGGTGGTTTCAACCCGCGTCCTCGGGCGCAGCTTCAATGTCGTTCGCGACGTTCGGCCATCGGCCAGCACGAGCGTTGGCGAATGCTGCGCTCGAACCTCCGTATAGGTGCCCTCGAAGTCGCACCCGAAACTTCCGCCTTTCGCCTCCACGCGCGCTGTGCGGCGAACGCGCGGCAACATCGCGCCGGTTTCGGTCACCGGCTCGCGGTGCGCCACGCGCTCCAGGCGGGCGCGAGCGCCATCGACATGGGCTCTGATTGTGTTTCCTGGAATAGTATGATTTATCCGGCCTGCGGTTCGCTAGTGAAAAGGCGTAACCACAGATGAAAAATAGGAGACCCTCCCACAGAGTGCCTCCGGCCCCGGGGAGGCTATTATGAACGCAGACGCGGCATTCCAACATTCGCGCAATGGCGCGCAATGGCCGGTGCGTGTCGCCGGCAGAGCGGCCCTTGGATGGATCAGGCTCGCGGCGATCGGTCTGCTGATCGCAACCAGGCCGCTCAGCGTCCAGGCTCAGACTGCTCCGGCTCAGACAGACGAGCAGCGCTCGGCGGCGAAGCTATCAGGAGGCGACCCGACGCTCGCACCCGATCTCCTGCTTCCGCCCAAGGATATGGCGTGGTGGCAGGACGCGAAATTTGGCGTCTTCGTGCATTGGGGACTCTACGCCATTCCCGCCCAGGGCGAATGGCACATGTTCAACGATCACGTCCCTGCCGAGGACTATGCGAAGCTCGCCGGCCAGTTCCATCCGCGTCACTACGACCCCGACCAATGGGCCGCGCTCGCCCGGGACGCCGGGGCCCGCTATATGGTGATGACCGCGCGGCACCATGACGGCTTTTCGCTCTTCGACAGCCCCTCGAGCTATGGCCATTTCGACTCGGTGCATTCGGCCGCCGGGCGCGACCTGATCGCGCCGTTCGTCACCGCGGTCCGCCGCAAGGGCCTCCGGGTCGGCATCTATTATTCGCCGCTGGACTGGCGGTTTCCCGCCTATTTCCACCCGAAGACGATGCCGGACAACGCACGCCTGTTCAAGCAACAGACCTATGGCCAGGTCGAGGAATTGATGCGCAACTATGGCCCTATCGACATATTGTGGTGGGATGGCGGCTGGCTGGCGCATCAGGGGTCAGATGCGGATGCGGCCTGGTTCTGGGAACCGGACCGGCTCAATCGCATGGTGCGCCGTTTCCAGCCAAAGATCCTGATCAATCCGCGCTCGGGCTGGCAGGGCGATTTCGACATTTCCGAGGGTGCAGCGCCGATCACCGGGCCGATCCGCCCACGCGCCTGGGAGAAGACATTTTCGCTCAATATGCGGGCCTGGGGATACACGCCCGAGGACAAGGTGATGACCGCCGATGAGGTAATCGTCCTGCTCGTCAATGCGGTCGTCCGGAACGGAAATGTCCTAGCCAATGTGGGGCCCGACCCGGATGGGGTCATTCCGCCGAAACAGACGGCCACGCTGCGCGGCGTGGGGGCCTGGCTTCGGACTTATGGACGGGCAATCTACGGAACGCGCGCCGGGCCGCTGCAGCCGGTGGACGGAGTCTATGGCACCACGCAGAGGAGCGACAGCGTGTTCGTGCATGTGCTGCACTGGCCCGAAGGCGGATTGTCGCTACCGCTGGGCGGCCGGATAGCGTCGGTCAGGGATCTTTCCGGCGCCAAAACGTCATGGCGGGCGCAGGCAGGCGGCATCCGGATTTCGGCCCCCGCCGGATCACGGCGCTCGCCGGTGACGATATTGGAAGTCAGGCGCCGGGCGTCGTGAAATGACGGCCGGCTGCCAGGCCGGTTCACGCAGCTGTAAAGGCCAGGAGGGGCGGTTGATCAGCCGGTCCCTTGCCCGCCCCAAATCATAGTGTTAGTCAGATAACACACCTTTAGGGGGAATCCTATGCGCGCTGCCTTTGCCGCGACCTGCCTGTCGCTCCTGTCCACGACCGCCTTCGCCCAGGCTGTGCCGCCTGCGCCCGCAGCGGTGCCCGCCGATCCCGCCGCGCCAAAAGGCAAGCTGCCCGATGCGGCGAAGCCCCTCGCCTATCGGCTCGACTTCACCATCCTGCCCGACCAGCCACGCTTCTCGGGCCATGACGAGATCGACATCAACGTAAAGGCGGCGACGAAAAGCCTTTATATCCATGGCCGCAAGCTCGCCGTGAGCAACGCAGTCGCGAAGGTCGGCGGGCGAAGCATTACGGCGAAATGGACCGAGGTCGATCCGACCGGAGTCGTACGACTCGATTTCGCCGAGTCGCTCCCCGCCGGCGCCGCCACGCTCGTCTTCGACTATGACGGCGCGTTCGGCGACGATGCCTCGGGCCTGTACCACATCAAGGTCGGCGACATCTGGTATAGCTGGACCCAGTTCGAATCGATCGATGCCCGCGCCGCCTATCCCGGCTTCGACGAACCTGGTTTCAAGACGCCCTTCACGATTTCGATCACCACCACGCCGGGCTACAAGACCGTCAGCAATGCGCCCGAGGCGAGCGTCACCAAGGCCGGGGCGCTCGAGAAGCACCAGTTCGTGCCGACCAAGCCACTACCCACCTATCTCGTCGCGCTCATCACCGGCCCGTTCCTCACCCAGACAGGTGCGGTGCCGCCTACGCCCGAGCGTGCCACGCCGTTGCCCCTCGGCGTCGCCGCGACCCAGGCCCAGGCGGGCAAGCTCGATTATGTGATGGCGGAGAGCCCGCGCATCGTCAGCCTGCTCGAGAAATATTTCGGCGAACCCTTCCCCTTCCCCAAGCTCGACCAGATCGCCTCGCCGGTGATGCCCGGCGCGATGGAGAATGCCGGGGCCGATACTTATGGCGACGGCATCATCCTGCTCGACAAGGGTGCTCCGACCGACCAGCGCCAGACATTCGGCATGGTCGTGGCGCACGAACTTTCGCACCAATGGTTCGGCGATCTCGTCTCGCCGGCGTGGTGGGACGATATCTGGCTCAACGAGAGCTTCGCGAACTGGATGGGCTACCGGATCGGCAATGAATGGCGGCCCGAGCTCAATATCGGTGTCGGGGCGCTCGATGAGGGCTTCCGCGCGATGAACACCGACGCGCTCGAGGTCGGCCGCGCGATCCACCAGCCGATCACCGAGAACAGCCAGATCGACGGCGCCTTCGACAATATTACCTATGGCAAGGGCGGCCATGTCATCTCGATGATTGCCGCCTATCTGGGCGACGAGAAGTTCAAGGCGGGCGTGCGGCTGCACCTGAAGCGCCATGCCTATGGCAATGCGACCTCGGAGCAATTCTTCCAGGCGCTGGCCGACGGCGCTGGAGACCCGCGCGTGCTCGCAGCAATGAAGAGCTTTGTCGATCAGCAAGGTGTGCCGGTGGTCGATATCACGCATCAGGGCGGCAAGCTGATCGCGACCCAGTCCCGCTATGCGTTTTTCGGGAGCCACCCCAAGCCCGAGCAATGGACGATCCCGCTCTGCCTCCGAGTGGACGCCGCGAAAAGCTGCGCCCTGCTCGACAAGCCGGTCACCACGCTCGCGGCGAGCGGGTCAGGCGTGATCATGCCCAATGTCGGCGGCACCGGCTATTACCGCTTCAACCTCGAAGCCAGCGACTGGCAAAAGCTCATCGGGACTTTCGCCACCTTGTCTCCGGGCGAGGCGCTTGCCGCCGATGACAGCCTCTGGGCCACCTTCCGCGCGGCCAAGGCGCCGGCAAGCTGGCTCGTCACTGCGGCGAAGCAGCTTGCCGCCAATCCCGATTCGGATGCCAGTGTCGATGGAGGATCGCGTCTTGCGGGTCTCAGGCTGCGCGGGCTGATCGGGCCTGAATCAGACGCTGCCTATCGCACGCTGATGGACTCGATCTATGCACCGCGATTGGCGTCGATCGGTTTCAACCCCGCTGCCGGCGCGCATCTCGGCGATTCGCCCGACAAGCAGAAACTGCGCCAGAACCTGGTCGGCTTCGTCGTCCAGGAAGGGCATGATGCAGCGGTCAGCGCGACGCTCGAGGCAGCCGCCGAGAAATATCTCGCTGGCGACAAGCAGGCGATCGACCAGGCCTATCTTGGCGCCGGGCTGGGCGTGGTCGTCACCAAAGGTGGTCTGCCCGCGGCGAAGAAGCTGATCGAGATCGGGCTGGCAAGCGAGGATCCGGTACTGCGGCAGGCGGCGCTCGGCGCTGCGTCGGGGAGCGGGCGGAGCGACGTCGCCCAATATCTGCTTGGCCTGAGCGATCCGCGGCTGCGCGCCTTCGACCGGATCGGGCTGATCTTCGGCCTCGCCACCTCGGAGGGCACCGCCGACTTCACCGGCGAGTGGATCCTCGCCAATTACGACACGCTGCTCGCCGGCAGCAACGGCATCTTCATCACCAGCCGCCTTCCCCAGGCACTCGCCTACCAATGTGGCGCGGATCGCGCCGACCGGATCAACACGCTGCTCGGCCCAAAGGTCCGCGCGGCGGGTGCGGGCGTGCTCACTTTCGAGCGTACGATCGAAACGATCCGCCATTGCGGCGACCTGAAAGCGGCGAAGGGCGCGGAAATAGCGGCGGCGATCGCGAACCGGTAAATCGCTCGGACTGACTCCTTTCCCGGCAAGGATGGGGAGGGAGTCAGCCTCCCGGTTTCAGGCTGTCATAGATCGCGCTGACGAACCGGTCTTCGTCGCCCTCCACGCCCTGGCGATACGCAGCAGCTGGCTTGCTCGCGACGATTTCGGCCAGGCTCTTTCCCGCCGTGATCTGCGCCTGGACCCGGCCGGAGACATTGACGAGCATGTCGCGATAGCGCTGAAGATCCTCCCGCGTCGCGATCGGCCCATGGCCCGGTACGATCACCGTGCGCGCATCGGCCATCGCCAGCGCCATATCGACCGCGCGGATCAGCCCGCGGCCGTCTCCACCGCTGGCACGGTCGATGAACGGCCAGATATGGTTGAAGAAGATGTCGCCCATATGGATCACATTGGCGTGTTCGAGCCGCACAATCGTGTCGCCGTCGGTATGGGCGTTGGCTGCATGGCGCAAGTCGATGGTCTCGGTGCCGAAATGGAGTTCGAGCCTGTCGTCGAACACCACAGCCGGCAGCGCCTCGGGCGGAGCGGCGGGGATGTGCCGGTTATAGGCGGGCATGAACTGATCGCTCGCACGCCGCACCCGGACATTGCGCTGCGCGACGATCACCGCGCCGATTTTGGCCAGCGCCTCGTTGCCGCCGCTATGGTCGAGATGCCAGTGCGTGTTCACCGCGTAGCGGATCGGGCCCGGCGTGATGGCCTTTACCGCCGCCAGAATCTCGTCGACATCGGCGGGCCGCTCGTCGTCGACGATCAGGGCGCCTTCGGGGCCGGAGACAATCAGGACATTGCCGTTGCTGCCGATCAGCACGTCCGTCGCCGGGGCGAGATGCCTGACCTCGGCCGCCTCCGCCGCCGGGCTGCCGAACAGCATCATTGCGGCGAGCGCCCGTAACCCGATCCCAAAGCCTCTATGCGGCATGGTTTTCCCCTCCAGGCAAGGGCTCTCGCGTCAACCGGCCGATCATGGCCGATTGCGGGGCCGGGCCTCATCGTGGCTTACCCGGTGCGCGCAGTCCAGTCAGGTGCATCGGGATGGTTGGCCATGGCGGCGGCGTCAGCTGATAAAAACGCTGTCCTGCGACCACCCGGTCATGCAACGGTAGCAACAGATACCTGTTCCGGAGCAAATCCCCGATGGCCACCGCCCCTACCCGTCCGCTCGCCGAGCTTACATTTCGCGGTATCGTCCTTGGCGGGCTGATCACCGTCCTGTTCACGGCAGCGAATGTCTATCTCGGGCTGAAGGTCGGGCTGACCTTCGCAACCTCGATCCCGGCTGCGGTGATCTCGATGGCGATCCTGCGCTTCTTCAAGGATGCCAACATCCTCGAGAACAATATCGTCCAGACCATCGCGAGCGCGGCGGGCACGCTGGCGGCGATCATCTTCGTGCTGCCCGGGCTGATCCTGGTCGGTTGGTGGACGGGCTTCCCTTATTGGACGACCGCAGCGGTCTGCGCGGTGGGCGGTATCCTCGGCGTGATGTTCTCGGTGCCGCTGCGCCGCGCGCTCGTGACCGGATCGGACCTGCCCTATCCTGAAGGCGTCGCGGCCGCCGAGGTGCTCAAGGTCGGCGCCGGCGCTGACGGGGGCGAGGAGAACGCCAAGGGGCTGCGCGTCATCATCCTCGGCTCGCTTGTCTCCGCCGGCTTCGCGATCCTCGCGGCGATGAAGCTCGTCGCTGGCGAGGCGGCGAAGAATTTCCGCGTCGGGGCGGGCGCGAGCGGCGCTTCGACAAGCTTCTCGATGGCGCTGATCGGCGTCGGCCATCTCGTCGGCCTCTCGGTCGGCGCGGCAATGTTCTTCGGCATGATCATCGCCTGGGGCGGACTGATGCCCTATCTCACCCATGGCTTTGTCGGCGAGCTCGACACAGTGGTGAGCACCACCTTCCGCCTCAAGGTGCGTTTTATCGGCGCCGGCACGATCGGCGTTGCCGCGATCTGGACGCTTCTGAAAATCCTCGGGCCGATCATCGGCGGCATCCGCTCGGCCATGGCCGCCTCGCGCGCGCGCCAGGGTGGATCGATCCTCGAACTGACCGAGCGCGACCTGCCGATCGGCATCGTCGGCGCGTCGATCCTCGCGACCCTGCCGCCTATGGCCTGGTTGTTGTGGAACTTCTCCGCGGGCGGGCCAATCCACGACCATCCCCTTGCCGTGATTGCGGGCACAGTCCTGTATATCCTCATCATCGGCATCGTGATCGCGGCCGTGTGCGGCTATATGGCCGGCCTGATCGGCGCGTCGAACAGCCCGGTCTCGGGCGTCGGCATCCTCGCAGTGCTGGGTGCCTCGCTGTTGCTCGTCGTCATCTACGGCCACAGCAGCGATATCGCCCGTACGAACGCGCTGATTGCCTATGCGATCTTCGCGACCGCGATCGTCTTTTCGGTGGCGACGATTTCGAACGACAATCTCCAGGATCTCAAGACCGGCCAGCTCGTCGGCGCCACGCCGTGGAAGCAGCAGGTCGCCCTGGTGCTCGGCGTGATCTTCGGCTCGCTGGTAATTCCGCCGGTGCTCGACCTGCTCAATACCGCCTTCACCTTCCAGGGCGCGCCCAACGCCAAGGATACAGCCCTCGCCGCGCCGCAGGCCGCGCTGATTTCGTCACTCGCCAAGGGGGTGCTGGGCGGCGATCTCGACTGGCGGTTGATTGGTACCGGCGCCGGGATCGGCGTGGTGGTAATCGCGATCGACGAAGCGCTTGGCCGGGCCGGCAAGATGCGGCTTCCGCCCCTCGGTGTCGGCATGGGCATCTACCTGCCGATGGCGCTGACATTGCTGATCCCGGTCGGCGCTGTGATCGGCCATTTCTACGAGAAATGGGCGGCGCGCACCTCCAACCCCGATTTCGCCCAGCGCATGGGTGTGCTGGCGGCAACCGGGCTCATCGTCGGTGAAAGCCTGTTCGGCGTTGCGTTTGCCGGCATCGTCGGCGCGAGCGGCAGCGACGCGCCGCTCGCTGTGGTGGGCAAGGACTTCACGACTATCGGGCTGGTCGCCGCGCCGATCGTCTTTTTCGGGCTGATCGCCTGGCTCTACCATAGCACGAGAGCAATGGCGCGCTGACCTAAAGCCCCTCCCCTTCAGGGGAGGGGCTTCAAGAGGCTCACATCGCGGCGAGCAGTGTCTTGATCTCGATGAAGGCGAAGGCGACCGAGCTGTCCGCCACGCCGTAGGGCACGAACAGCTTGTCCTCATGACGGATCGCGCCGCAGGTATAGACGACGTTCGGCACATAGCCCTCACGGTCCTGATCAGCCGCGGCGAGGATCGGCTGCTGAGTCCGGCCGAGCACCTTTGACGGATCGTCCTTGTCGAGCAGCACGGCGCCGATCGAATATTTGCGCATCGCGCCGACGCCGTGAGTCAGCAGCAGCCAGCCCTGTTCGATCTCGATCGGCGGTCCGCAATTGCCGATCTGGACTAGCTCCCAGGGGAATACCGGGGTGAGCAGCTTTTCGCCCTCCTCCCAATGCGTGAGGGTATCGGATTTGAGCAGGAACAGATTCTCGCCGTCCTGCCGGCCCATCATCATATATTGCCCGCCGATCTTGCGCGGGAACAGCGCCATGCCCTTGTTGCGCGAGGCAGGGCCCGACATCGGCACCAGATCGAACGCCCGGAAATCGCGCGTGCGGAGCAGCTCGGACTGGATCGTCGAGCCATTATAGGCGGTATAGGTGCCGAGCCATTCGATGCTGCCGTCGTCATGGGTGAACTGGACGAGACGGAGATCCTCCAGCCCCTTGGACTGCGCTGCGGTGATCGGGAAGATCACGGTGCCCGACAGCGTCGAATCCCGATGACGATAGACGGTGATCGGCCCCTCGGGCAGCTCCTCCTCGTCCATACCGACCGCGTCGGTGGCGGTGGCGAAGGGCGGTTCGGGGGCGAGCTTCAGCTCGTTCTTGCTCGTGATGATGCCTTCGCGGAACGCCACGGACGAGATATGCCCCTCGCCCACCGCGCGCAGCGACATCAGGATGCGCTGCGATCCCGCAGGCATGCCGGACTGGTCGAAATGCGGCGTCGCGCTGGGGTTCATCAGCGCTGCGGCCGCATAGCTATATTCGTGGCAGAAATAGGCACCGATCAACTGGCGCTTCTCATCGCCGATCTCGCTGCCGTCGAGGCCGAGCATTTCCTCGATCTCGTCATAGCGGGTCATGAACACACGCCGCGTCTGCCAGTGCCGCGCCTCGAAATCCTTGAGCACAATCTCAAGCTCACGGCGCGTTTCGGCGGCATCCAGCGCCATCACTTCTCGGACGAGGCGCTCGGTACGGCTGCCGCCATTGCCCGCCCAGGCAAGATGGAACGGGCGGACCACAACCCGGGACGGATCGGCATGCAGCCGCAGTGCGTGGTTAAATAGTTCAATCAAGCCAGATCGCCTCGCCCCCGAGATGTGCTCAGCGCGGCGACGCGAGCGAGGCTACGCGACGGCGCGATCCGGTCCTGCCATGCTTTCGGCCCGGATTGAAAGCCCAGAAATGGCGCATGAGGCCAATTGAAGCGCCAGAATCGACTCAGCGCCCTGGTTGCGGTTCAGCCCGGTCGGCATGAGCCCGTCGAAGCAGCCGCCGTCCTGCGCGGTGGCGAGCGGCAGATCGAGGTCATTCTGGCCGAGATACCAGCGATAGGCGCGCGTCGCCTCGTCAACCCAGCGGGCATCATGTGTCGCCTCGAACGCCGTCGCGCACGCATCGATCGTTGCCTGTGCCTCGAGCGGCTGCTGATCGAACGGCAGCGGATCGGCATAGGCCCGGCCGAAGCTCTCGGTGCCGACGGCGCGGAACCGCCCCTCGGGCGAAGTCTGGCGGCTGACGATCCAGTCCAGCGTCTCGATTCCGCATGCGACCAGATCGTCGCGCTTCAGCACCATGCCGGCGCGGATCAGCGCCTCGGGCAGGCGCGCATTGTCATAGGCGAGGACGATTTCGAACCATTCCCATTCCGGCCGTCGCGCGGCCTCGAGCAGGGCCAGCAATTCGCCCGAGAAACGGGTCAGGATGGTACGCGCGAGGGTGTGCCCCGGATAGGCCTCGGCGATCGCCGCCGCGCCCAGCATGGAGAAGGCGTGCGCCCGTGGACTGCCAAGATCGAGCGCCATCGATGCCGTCATGTCGAACATCGACATGGCCCAGTCGCGATGCTTGCGCACGCTCGAGTCCCGCGCGGTGACGCCGAGCGCCCACAGCGTCCGGCCATTCGAATCTTCCGATCCGGTCTCCTCGCACCAGGTCCGGTCGAAATTCATGAAGTTGCGGAAACGCCGCGCCTCTGGGTTCCACGCATATTGGATGAACGACGCATAGATGGTCATCCATTTGTCGCGCACTGCCTCGTCAAGGTCGACCATGCGGGTGGCAAGCATCAGCGCCCGGGCATTATCGTCGATACAATAGCCATGACGGCGATCGGGCACTGAATAAATCGAGTGCTGGAGCATGCCGGTCGAATCGCTCATCCGTTCGACCGCCGAGAAATCGGGCGTGAGCGGCGCGAAGGACAGGCTGCCGCCGACAAGGCGATGCGGCTTTGCGGCGACCATCTCGACGATCTCGCGCATCCCGGCTTCAGCGAGTCTCGGCCAGATCATCGTCCGGCCCCGCGCATAAGCGCGCTCCGACAGCTTTCTCCGGTTGCGGTCGCTGCCAAGCAGGGCGTTGATCTCGCGGGCAAAGGCCGCGCTGTCGCCGAAATCGACCAGAACGCCGTGCCCATCGCCGAGAATTTCGGTGGCGTGGACATAAGGCGTTGAAACCACAGCCTTGCCGACCCCGACCGCATAGGACAGCGTGCCCGAGGTAATCTGCGCCGGATTGATATAGGGTGTGGCGTAAATGTCCGCCGCCTGCAGGTAGCTGATCAGGTCGTCATGCTCGAGAAAGGCGTCGATGAACTCGACATTGGCCGAAACGCCGCGCTCGGCGACCAGCGCCTTGAGCCGGTCCCGATAGGCTTCACCCTCATGCGCGACCAGATTGGGGTGAGTCGCACCGAGCACCGCATAGAGCACGTCCGGGTGCGCCGCGACGATCTCGGGCATCGCGTTGATCATCGTCTCGATACCCTTGCTGGGCGCGAGCAGGCCGAAGGTGAGGACGGTCTTGCGCCCTTCCCAGCCAAAGCGCGGCTTGAGCACATTGGGGTCGACGAAAGCGCGATCGGGTACGCCGTGTGGGATCATCACAATCATCCGCGAGCTCGCACCATAGACGCGCTCCAGAATCTCGCGGCCGCGTTCGGCCATCACCACGACTTTGGCGGCGCGGCGGAGCAAACCCTCCATGACCCGACGCTCATCGGCACTCGGCTTTTCGAGGATGGTATGAAGCGTGATGATGACGGGGATCGAGACTCGATCGAGCAGCGCCAGGATATGCTCGCCCGCCGGGCCGCCGAAAATGCCATATTCGTGCTGGAGCCAGATCGCTTGCGCGCCGCTGTTTTCAATGGCGCGCGCGGCGCTCGTATAAGCGAGTCGGTCCTGCTCCGGAATGCTGAGCGTCACTTCGGGAGGATATTCGTAAAGCCCGGGATGGTCGTCCATCGCATAGACGTCGATCTTCAAGTCCGGGAATCGGCCCTTCAATGCAGTAAACGTGTCGGTAGTATATGTTGCAAGGCCGCATTTCCTTGGCAGGAAATTGCCGATCAACGCCAGGTGATCGATCGGGGTCAAAGCCTCAGCCACTAGCACCATCGCTCATAACCTCATGTGAAAAAGGGCCTGGCAGCCCAAGATGTCTCCCACGAACGGCCAAGTTTCAATATGGTTGCAACGATGCTGCATTGCAACAAATGATTCGCGCTGATCTCGATCAACTTTCGGCTGAACCGAGCCTGAATCAGCCCCTGCCGCGATAGCCGGGGACGTCCTGTGCCGGCAGCCACAGGCCCTCGGGCGGCGGACCCGACTGCCAGAACACGTCTATCGGTATGCCACCGCGCGGATACCAATAGCCACCAATCCGCAGCCAGATCGGTTTCATCTCCGCCGTCAGCCGCTCGCCAATGCCGACCGTGCAATCCTCGTGAAACGCCTGGTGGTTGCGAAAGCTGCCCAGGAACAGTTTCAGCGACTTGGATTCGACGATCGACTCGGCAGGCGCATAATCGATCACCAGATGCGCGAAATCCGGCTGCGCGGTCACCGGACAGAGCGAGGTGAACTCGGGCGCGGTGAAGCGCACCAGATAGGGCCGCCCCGGGCGCGGATTGGGAACATAGTCGAGCACCGCTTCGTCTGGCGAAGACGGCAGCGCGCTGGCCTGGCCGAGATGCTTGGGGTTCATGACCGACTATCTAGGGTGTGATGCCGGAAATTGAAACGCGCAGGATCGTTCCGCGATCGTCTCGACGCCACCGCCGGCGGTGGCTAGGGAAGCAGCAACGAGAAGGAGCATGTAATGGACTCGCTGGTAACGACGGAATGGCTCGCAGGGGAACTCGGCGCGAACGATCTGAGGATCGTCGATGCGACCTATCTATCGAGCCTTCCCGGTGCGCCGGCGGGCGACCCGGCCGCCGATTACGAGGCGGCGCACATCCCCGGCGCCGTCTTCATGGACCTGGCCGAACTTGCCGATACCAATACCGATCTTCCCTCGATGCTGCCCTCCCCGGAGAAATTCGCCAGCCGCATGCAGTCGCTTGGCCTCGGCGATGGCAGTCGCATCGTGCTTTATGACAGCTCGCCCTTTCATACCGCTGCCCGTGCCTGGTGGATGCTCAGGACCTTCGGCGCGCATGATGTCGCGATCCTCGATGGCGGCCTCGCCAAATGGCAGGCTGAAGGCCGCGAGATCGCGAGCGGCAAGGAAACACTCCGCCACCGCCACTTCACCGTCTGGGCCGATGACAAGGGTGTGCGCAATCTCGAGCAGATGAAGGCCAATGTCGACAGCGGCGCCGAGCAGGTGCTCGATGCCCGGTCCGCCGCACGCTTCACCGGCGAAGAACCGGACCCGCGCCCCGCTACCCATGCCGGCCATATCCCGGGCTCGAAGAACCTGCCCTATGGACGGCTGTTCAACGCCGACGGCACCTGGAAACAGGGCGATGCGCTCCGGGCCGAATTCGAGGCTGCCGGGATCGATCTGAACAAGCCAATCGTCACCACCTGCGGATCGGGCATCACCGCCGCCGTCCTCGCCTTTGGCGCGCATCTGCTTGGCAACGAAGCTGCACTGTATGACGGCAGCTGGTCCGAATGGGGGGCCGATCGCTCCACCCCCAAGGCGATGGGGCCGGCGTGAGCGAAGACCCCACTCATGCCAAGGGCGACGCAACACGCGTCGTCTCGGCCGGGCGGCGCGCGGAATGGACTCGGGGGATCGTCAATGCGCCGGTGTGGCGGGCATCGACGATCCTCTATGATTCAGTAGCGGAGCTGCGCGAAGCCGGCGGGCGGGACACCCACCACCGGTTGTTCTACGGCAGGCGCGGCACGCCGACTCAATGGTCGCTCGCCGATGCGCTGACCGATCTCGAGCCGGGTGCCGAAGCGACCTTCCTCTACCCATCGGGCGTGGCGGCGATCGCGGCGGCCCTGCTGTCGGTGCTCTCGCCCGGCGACGAACTGCTGCTGCCCGACAGCGCCTATGATCCGACCCGCTCGATGGCGACCGGCCTGCTCAAGCGCATTGGCATCACGACGCGCTTCTACGATCCGCTGATCGGCGCGGGCATCGCAGATATGATCGGCGACACGACGCGGGCGATCTTCATGGAGAGCCCCGGCAGCCTCACCTTCGAAGTGCAGGACGTGCCCGCGATCGTCGCCGCGGCCAGGGCGCGCGGGGTCGTCACCCTGCTCGACAATACCTGGGCGACACCGCTCTTCTTCCCGGCGATCGAACGGGGCATCGACCTCACGATCCTTGCCTGCACCAAATATATTGTCGGCCATTCCGATGTGATGCTCGGCTCGGTCACCGCCGCGCCCGGGCGTTTCGCCAGGCTGCGCGAGACGAGCTTCCAGCTCGGCCAGGTCGCGAGCCCCGATGATTGCTGGCTCGGTTCGCGCGGCCTGAGGACGCTGGCGATCCGTCTCGCCCAGCATCAGGCGAGCGCACTCAAGATCGCGCACTGGATGAAGGAACAGCCGGAGGTCACCCTTGTCCTCCACCCCGCGCTGCCCGATTGCCCGGGACACGAGCTCTTTCTGCGCGATTTCAAGGGATCATCAGGCCTGTTCAGTTTCGCCCTGAAGGGCGGCACCGAAGCCGCGCGCGCGGCGCTGATCGACGGGCTGGAGCATTTTGGCATCGGCTATAGCTGGGGCGGCTTCGAAAGCCTCGCACTGCCGGTCGATCCGGCGCGCTATCGCACAGCCACCACCCGGCACGATGTGGGGCTGCTGGTGCGCCTGCAGATCGGCATCGAGGACCCCGATGATCTGATCGCCGATCTCGCCGCCGGCCTCGCCCGGTTCCGGGCCGCCCTGGCATGAACTTCGTCCTCGCCTGGCTGCAATCGCTCGGGCTGGGGACAATCTCGCAATCAGTGCTGATCGAGGCAGCCATTGCCGGAGGCCTCGCCATCGCCGCGCTCTTCGCCGGACTCATCGCGGGCCGCATGCTTGGCCCAATCGTCGAGGCCGAATGGAAGCGCAGGCTCGGCGCGCAGGCCGAGGAGCTTGGCGGCCGCCTGCACCGCATCATTCGACACGGCACCGCGGCCCTGCTGTTGGCGATTCTGCTCAACGCGGTTGCCTGGCCAATGCTCGCGAGCCTCCCGATCGGCTTTGCGCTCGGCGCGGCGACGGCGATGACGAGCGTGTCTATCCTGCGTGGGCTGGGCATACCGCGTTGGATGGCCCGGACAGTGGCAGCGATCCTGTTTGTTGCCCTGTTCAGCCATGCGGTCGGCGGACTTGCGCCGATCTCGCATACGCTGGAACGGATCGGTTTCGATATCGGCACGCGGCGTTTCTCGCTCCTGTCGCTGATCACGATCATGGTAACCGCAACTGCACTTTATGCCGCGGTCAGGCTGGTCAATCGGGCGACTGCCGAGTGGATCAGCACGTCGCGCGGCCTTGACGCGACCCAGAAGCTTCTGGCGCAAAAGCTCGCCGCGATCGCTGTCGTCGTCACCGCCTTTTTCTTCGGCATCGATCTGCTCAATATCGATCTGACCGCCTTTGCGGTGTTCTCGGGCGCGTTCGGGCTCGCGGTCGGCTTCGGGCTGCAAAAGACCATCGGCAACCTGATCGCCGGGATCATCCTGCTGATGGACCGCTCGATCAAACCGGGCGACGTGATCGTCGTCGGCGAAAGCTTCGGCTGGGTCAACCGGATCGGCATCCGCGCGGTTTCGGTCCTGACCCGCGACGGCAAGGAGCATCTGATTCCGAACGAGAATCTGATGACCAATGAAGTCGAGAACTGGTCCTATACCGATCGCAACGTCCGCATCCGGATTCCGCTGGCGGTCGGCTATGGCTGCGACCTGAAGCTTGCCCAGGACCTGATGCTGCGCGCGGCGGCTGAAAGTCCGCGCGTGCTCGACAGCCCCAAGCCCAATGTCTGGCTCACCGCTTTCGGCCAGAGCGGTGTCGAGCATGAGATTCTCGCCTGGATCAGCGATCCCGAAGGGGGCGTCGGCAGCGTCCGCTCGGACGTGCTCAACCGGGTCTGGTGGCTGTTCAAGGAACATGGAATCGAGATCCCGTTCCCGCAGCGCGAAGTGCATATCCGGACCGAAAAACAGGCGTAGGGCCCGCGTGCCGTAACGGCACAGACTGTTGCGCAGGTGCAACATGCTGCGCAAACCATCCGCCGCATGACAGAATTAAGTTGTGCGCTGCAGCGTGTTTCGGCAATCTTAGTTTACCGAACGGATCAAGCGGCACGGGAAGCTCCGGTTTCCGACAGATGCCCAGTCCATCGGCTGCAGGTGGGGACCCGATTTTTCTTTTGAAAGGGATACCCATGCGTTTTTCAACGATCAGCCTTAGTGCGCTGATGCTTGCCGCCACCGCAACGCCGGCGTTCGCCGACGACGCCCCCACGGCACCGCCGCCGGAGTTCACCGTATCGGGCGGCGCCACCGTCGTTACCGATTACCGTTTCCGCGGTGTTTCGCAGACCGACAAGAAGGTCGCGCTGCAGGGCACTTTCACTGTCACGCACTCGTCAGGCTTTTATGTGAGCGCCTGGGGCTCTTCGATCGACGATTATGTCGCGGCTGGCAGCGACCAGGAGCTCGACCTGATCGCTGGCTATTCGCATACCTTCCCGGGCGGCATCAAGCTCGATGGCGGCGTGCTCTATTATTACTATCCGGGCGGCGGTCACGCGAAGACCGATTTCGTCGAGCCTTATGTCGATATCTCGGCCACCATGGGTCCGGTCACCGGCAAACTGACCGCAAACTATGCGCCGAAGTCGAACGCGCTGTCGGTGGGCAATGGCGCGGAAGACAGTCTGTACCTCGCAGGCGATCTTTCGGCAGCCGTTCCGAAAACCCCGATCAGCCTCACCGCCCATCTCGGCCACACCTTTGGTCCGAGCTATCTCGTTCCGGACGGCAGCAAGGGCTATACCGACTGGAATCTCGGCGCCAGCGTCACCTGGAACCATCTCACCTTCGGTGTGACCTATGTCGACACGAACAAGGACGTGTTCCTCGGCAACCGCAACCTCACGGGCTCAGGTGTCGTCGGCTCGGTCGGCGTTAGCTTCTGAAGCAACTTCCGGTTGGGCAGCAGCCCGAGGCCAAAGTGAATGGGAAGGGGGTGGCATTGCCGCCCCCTTTTCCATTTGGGCCCCGCCGCCATTTTAGCGGCTGGCTGAAATCAAGGCCTTTGCCGCTGCCGATTGCGGCGTCGCGATTACCTGCAGCGACGGCCCCTCCTCGACGATCCGCCCCGCCTCCATCACCGCTATGCGGTGGCAAAGCCGGCGCGCGACCGCGATGTCATGGGTGATCAGGAGGATCGCCAGCCTGCGCTCGCGCTGCAGTCGCTCGAGCAGATCGAGGATGCGGCCGGCGACGAGCACATCCAGCGCCGACGTCGCCTCGTCCAGGATCAGAAGATCCGGCGCCGCCACCAGCGCGCGGGCGATCGCGACGCGTTGCGCCTGCCCGCCCGACAATTCGGCCGGACGACGCTCCGCGAATGCGGCGCCGAGTTCGACTGCCTCCAGTGCGGCCAGCGCCCGAGCCGTGCGGTCGATCGAGGGCAATTCGGGCATCAGATAGCGCAGCGGTTCAGCGACACTGTCGACCATCCGCCATTGCGGATCGAGGCTCGCGACCGGATCCTGGAACACCGCCTGCATGCCGGCACGATGTTCGCGGCGCATTCCGTGCCGCACCGGCAGACTCTCGCCACGCCACGAAACCGTACCACCATCGCATGGCCCGATCCGCCCGATCGCCCGGGCCAGCGTTGACTTGCCTGAACCCGACGCCCCCACGATCGCCAGCGCCTCGCCCTTGGCAATCGCCAGTGATGCGCCGGTCACCGCGGCGACCTGGCCGCCGCGCCACCCCGTTGCGCGGAAGGCGACGCTGATGTCGCGCGCCTCGAGCAATGGGCCGCCTGTCGAGGGTAGCACGGGCTTCGGATCGTCGAGCCGCGGGCTGGCGGCGATCAGGGCACGCGCCGCCCCGCTTGCCGGATGGGCGAGCAACGCCCCCGCCTCGCCTGCTTCAGCCACATGGCCAGCCTCGAGCACGACGATCCGGTCCGCATAGCGTTCGACCAGCGGCAGATCATGGCTCACCAGCAACAGCCCCATGCCCTGATCACGGAGCCGCGCCAGCACTTCCATGATCGCATGGCGCAGATCGGCATCGAGCGCGCTGGTCGGTTCGTCGGCGATCACCAGCTCGGGCCCATGCGCGATGGCGGCGGCGATCAACACGCGCTGACGCTCGCCGCCCGAAAGGCGGTGCGGATAGCTGCGCAGTACCCCGGGCTTGTGCAGTCCTACCTGGTCGAGCAGCTGTTCAAGCGCGCGCTCGTCGAGGCGCGGTCCGCCGGCCTGCATTGCTGCCTCGACAAGCTGCTGCCCGATGGTGAGATGCGGCGTCAGCGCTGAAAGCGGGTTCTGGAAAACGAAACCGACGCGAGCGCGCAAGGGACGAAGGGCAACCTCCGGCAATCCGATCAACTCGCGCTCGCCCAGTCGCGCCGATCCGCTGGCGATACCCCTGCTCAACCCAAAGGGCGTGAGGCAGCTCATGCTCTTGCCCGACCCCGAGGCGCCAACCAGCGCAGTGCAACGGCCGGCCTCGACACTGAAGCTCACATCCTCGACGAGCGACCGATCGCCGATCCGAACGCGCAGCCTCTCGACAGCGTAGAGAGTCATCGCGCCAGCCGGTCGCGCAGCCGTTCGCCGAGCGCCGTCAACGCGAGGATCAGGCCAACCAGCACCCCGCCGGGCACGAGCAGGGCGAGCGGCGCGACATCCATATCCTCGGCGCCGTCATGGACGAGGATGCCGAGCGAGGTCAGCGGCTCCTGCACGCCGAGCCCGAGGAAAGAGAGGAAGCTCTCGACCATCACCACCTGCGGCACCGTCAGCACCAGATACGCGAGCGCGATGCCGGCAACATTGGGCAGGATATGGCGGACGATAATCGCTCGCGGCGGCGCACCCGCCGCCTCGGCCGCAAGCACATAGGGGCGGTGGCGCAGCGCCATCACCTGCCCGCGCACCACCCGTGCCATGGTCAGCCACTCGACCGCGCCGATGCCGAGAAAGACGAGGACGATCGACCGGCCGAACGCGACCATCAACAGGATGACGACGAACATGAAGGGCAGCGCATAAAGGGCATCGACCACCCGCATCATCGCCTCGTCGACGCGCCCGCCGAACCAGCCGGCAATCGCGCCCCAGGCAGTGCCGATCAGCAAGGCGACCAGGGCCGCTGCGCCCGCGACAGTAAGCGTGATGCGCGTACCGATCAGCGTGCGGGCAAGCAGATCGCGCCCGACGCTGTCAGTACCGAGCAAATGGCCATGGGTGAAGGGCGCCGCGCGGACATGGTTCCAGTCGATCTGGTCGTAGTTCCAGGGCAGCAGCAGGGGCAGCAACAGTGCCGCGAGGGCAACCGTAACGATCGTCCAGCCGGCGATCCTCATCCGCGCACGCGGGGATCGAGCCAGCCATAAGCGAGATCGGCGAGCAGGTTGAAGAACAGGATCAGCGCGGCATAGAGAATCACCACTCCCAGTACGAGCGGGTAATCCCGGTTGAGCGCGCCCTGGACGAAATAGCGGCCGAGGCCTGGCAGCCCGAACACAGTCTCGATGACGACTGCCCCGGTGAGTAATCCGGCGGCGGCGGGCCCGAGATAGCTCACCACTGGCACGAGCGCGGGGCGAAGCGCGTGGCGCCACAATATGCGACGCGGCGAAAGCCCGCGGGCGCGGGCAGCCAGCACATGATCCTGCGCCAGCGTGACCGCGAGCCCTGCCCGCGCGAGCCGGGCGATCGCGCCCGCGACAGGCAATGCCAGCGCGATGACCGGGAGGACGAGCGAAGGGGCGCCATCGAGCCCCGATACTGGCAGCCATTGCAACCAGAGGGCGAAGACCAGAACCAGCGCGGGGCCGGTGACGAAGGTTGGCACCGCGGTCAGCAAGGTTGCCTTGAGCATGATGATCCGGTCGAGCGGCTCGCCGGCATGCGTCCCCGCGACTACCGCACCGCCGATGCCAAGGACCAAGGCGAGGAGCAGCGCAAGCCCGCCGAGCGTCAGCGATATCGGCAACCCCTGCGCGATCAGCCTGCCGACGGTGAAATCCTTATAGACCAGAGACGGCCCGAAATCCCCGGTCAGCACACCGCCCAGATAGCGCGCCGCCTGCTCAGGCAGCGGCTTGTCGAGGCCATAAGCGGCGGCGAAGGCGGCGCGGGTTGCGGGGTCGAGTGGACGCTCGGCATCGAACGGACTCCCCGGCGCCGAGCGCATCAGCACGAACGAGAGGAGGATGACCGCGAGCAGCGTCGGGATTGCGGTCGCGAGCCTGCGAATCAGGATCGCGCGCATGGCTCGCCTTCTACTTAACCGTCATGCCGGACTTGTTCCGGCAACCATGTTTCCGCAAGGATCGCAGAAATTGCGTATGCGGAGCCATGGACCCCGGGAACGAGTCCGGGGTGACGAACGAGAGGAAGCGCCCCTCACTTGGCCGTGGCGCGGGCGTCCTGGCCGTCGCCTGGCGGGGCGGCGACGATGTCGCGGGTGGTCGAGCCCTTGTCGACGACATTGGTGCCCGGATCCGCAACGGCGGACCGGATGCCGGGATCGGCAACGTCCCCGCCAGCTGCGCTGATCGTCGCGCTCTCGGCGGCGCTGCGCGGGGCCGAGCCGCCGAAAAGGGCGTCGAGCGCCTGGGCGTTGGGGCTGACATCATTGGCGCGCGCCGCGCCCGGCTGAGGCGGAACCAGCGCGAAATCGGGCGGGATCATCAGGGGCGCCTGGCGACCGACCGCGAACTCGTCGGGCCTCGCATGTTCCCGGCCGCCATGGGCGCAGCCGGAGAGCAGGACGGCAAGGCCGAGCCCGGTTGCGATCGACACCAACTTACGCATTCATATTCTCCACTGAAGCACGCCCTGCCCGGGGCTTGTCGCGCACAAGAAGCGCTCGCACAAGCAGGATGAGCACGCCTATCGTAATCGCCGCATCAGCGACATTGAAGACCAAAAAGGGGCTCCAGTTGCCAAAGTGCAGATCGGCGAAGTCGACGACGTAGCCGAACCGCACCCGATCGAGGATATTGCCGATCGCGCCGCCCATCACCAAGCCGAGCCCGACCTG
>Ga0068858_100000164_pt1 | contig 70895 bp, 51 predicted proteins | sample KBSSwiS12_FD_66589 | JGI IMG/M metagenome (GOLD analysis project Ga0068858, IMG submission 66589) | Switchgrass rhizosphere microbial communities from Kellogg Biological Station, Michigan, USA - KBS Switchgrass S1-2 | ecosystem: Host-associated > Plants > Roots > Rhizosphere > Soil ...
CGGCGCGCTTCAACTCCTCGATGAAGGCGTTCCGGTCGATGGCGAGCCGTTCCCGATGCAGCCGGATCGGGTAGAGGTGCCACGAGTGCACGCGGTCCGCGTCGCTCGGCGGGGTCTCGACCTCGTCGACCCCGGCGAACGCGCGATCGTAGCGCTCGGCCACCGCCTCGCGCTTCTGCCGCATCGGCTCGGCCTTGCGGAGCTGGTGGATGCCGATCGCCGCCGCGACGTCGGTCAGGTTGTACTTGAATCCGGGCGCCAGGATCCGGTAGTCCCAGGTCCCGCCGCCCGAGTAGCGCCGCCAGGCGTCCTGAGAGAGGCCGTGGAGCGACATCAGCCGGATCCGCGAGGCCAGCTCGGCGTCCGACGTCGTCGCCATGCCGCCCTCGCCGGTCGTGATCGTCTTGTTGGCGTAGAACGAGAAGCAGCTGATCTGCGCGGTTCCCTCGCCGCAGCGCTGCCAGGGGGCGGATCGGTCCGGGCGCCAGGACGCCGGGAAGGCGTGCGCCGCGTCCTCCGCGATCCAGAGCCCGTGCTCGGCGGCGAAGTCGCGGATCGCGTCGACGTCGGCCATCAGGCCGCCGACGTGCACCGGCATCACGCCGACCACTCTCCCGCCGGAGGGGGCGCCGGGGATCTCGCCGGCGCGGAAGGCGCGGATCTTCCGGCCCGCGTCCTCGAGGTCGAGGTTCAGCGTGCCCGGCTCGCAGTCGACCAGGAGCGGATAGGCGCCGAGGTAGCGGACGACCTCCGCCGTCGCGGCGAACGTCATCGTGGGAACGACGACGGCCTCACCGGGCCGCAGCCCCAGCGCCTCGACGGCCAGGTGGAGGGCCGCCGTGCACGAGTTGACGGCGATTGCGTGCTCCGCGCCCACGGCCCGCGCGAACTCCTCCTCGAACGTCTTGACCTTCGGGCCGGTCGTCAGCCAGCCCGATTCCAGCGCGGACACGACCTCCTGGATCTCCTCGCTCCCGATGTCGGGGCGAAAGAACGGGACCCCTTGAGCCATGGTCATCCTCCCTTGGGCAAAAGTGTCGCGTGTCGCGCGTCGCGCTCGCGACGCGGCCGTTTCCTCAGCTAACCCGTGCGCACGCGGCGCATCCAACGATAGCCCTTCAGCGCGTGCCGAAGCATGGCCGTGCGCGCGGTCTGCGCGACTCCCGCCGCGCCCGGCGCCGAAAGCGACGCCGGGTCGAGCCGGCGCTCGCCGGCGACGAACGCGTGGCGCCGCGCCGCGAGGTCGCCGAGCACGTCGTCCGAAGGCGTCTCCAGGAAGAGGCGCGACAGGTGCTTCGTCCTGTGCACGTCCTGCCCCGCCATCCAGATCGCGTCGGAGGCGAGCCGCAGCGTCCGCGGATGCGGCCCGAGCATCCCGTCGTAGATCCACTTCGAGTTCCACACCTCGACCGCGTCCACCGCGCCGAGGACGGCATCGGAGTAGCGCCAGCGGTACTTCGCGGGATGCGCGAGCGTCAGCCAGCGCCCCTGCGCGCGCACGGCCTTCGCCAGCGCCGCCGCCGAGCTCGGCCGCGGCGGAATCGCCTGGAGCCCGTAGCACAGCAGGTGGCGGCCCTCCTGGCTGAACTCGATCCCGGGGACGAGCGTCACGTCCCGGGTCGACTTCGCGCGGCAGTCCCGGACGTACTCGGCGAAGCGCTCCTCGTCCCAGCCGGTCTCCTCGTGGTCGGTCAGCAGCACGGTTCCGACGCCGAGCTCGCGGGCGATCGCGATCCAGTCGGACAGCGCGAGCATGCTGTCGTGCGAGTAGTGCGAGTGGGCATGGGCGAGGACTCTCATCGGGCCGTCCCGTCGCGCCACGCGTTCATCGGGCCTGCCAGGACGCGAAGAGGTCGCGGAGCCCCTGCGCGACTTCTCCGAACGCCGGCCAGCGGTCCCCACGGCGCCACGTCTCGAGCCGCGTCGCGTCCGGCTGGCGGCCGAACACCTCCGCGACGCCCTCGCGCAGCGTCGGGAACGGGCCCGCGTAGCCGCGCGGGCGACCGCCCGCGATGTGCACGATCCGCTTGACGTCGCCCCACACCCAGCGCACCGTGACGCCCTCGCGATACTCCCGCACCCGCTCGGGATGCTCGCCCGAGAGGATCGCGACCCAGAGCACCGGGAAGTCCACGCCGGCGTCGACGCCGAGCTGGAGCGAGCCCCAGAAGCGGCCGTTCACCTCCATCAGACAGGGCGCACCGCCGTCGTCGCGGTACTCGATCATCGCCGGGCCGTGCCAGTCGAGGGCCGCGAGCAGCCTCTGCGTAGGCTCGAAGAGCCGCGCGTCGAGCGCGATCGAGCGGCGCAGGCTGCTTCCGGAACCGGTCGGCCGGACGTCGCGCAGGCGCTCGTGCGCGAACGCGGCCACGATGCGGCCCCGGTCGCACAGGACGGACACGGCGCGCCCGACGCCTTCCACGAAGCCCTGCACCGTGGGCCACCAGGGACCCTGACGGCGATCCTCGACGGCGCGGAGCAAATCGTCCGCGTCCTGGGCGTAGCCGCATCCGCGGTCCGCCCAGAACGTGCCCGCCTCCGCGTTCCACGCGTTGCTGAAGCGCGCCTTGACGACGCAGGGGAACCCGAGCGCGCGGCCCGCCTCCGCGGCCTCCGCCTCCGAGTGCGGGAAGGCCGTGGGCGGGACCCGCACATCCGACGCCTGCGCCAGCCGAATCGTGTGCTCCTTGTCGAAGGCGCGCAGCAGCATGTCTCCGGGACCGCAGCCGATCCGGACGCCCGCCGCCTCCCAGTCCGCGCGGTCCATGTCGCACAGCAGGCACGATCGCTCCGTCAGCGGCAGCGCGATCGCGATGGCCTCGCGCCTCGCCCACTCGCGAAGCTCCGCGTACGCCTCCCGCGGGGGCCCGTCGGTCCGCATGCGGACGCGGCCGGCGGCGTAGCGCGACCAGGCCGCGAGGGGCCGGGCCGAGGCGCTCGCGACGTAGACGGTGTGTCCGGCGCGCCCGAGCGAGCGCACGCAGGCGAGCGCCTGGTTCGTCTGCCCGTCCAGGACGAGGATCCGCGGCTTCCTCAGGGCGTCGGGGCTCATGCTCATGCTCACGCGGCGTAGCGGGGCATCCGCAGGCGGTCGGTCACGCGGTACGGCAGGAGCGCCCCGCGCACCTTCGCGCGCAGGACGGCGGCGGAGTCGAGCGGGTTCGCCTCGATTCGCGGGAGCCGGAGGATGTCGCTCGCCGCGTCCGCCAGACCCAGGTCGGTCGACACCGCCATCGCGTAGCCCGCGGCGCGGACCGCGCCCACGTAGGCGTCCGAGACGTGGCCCAGGCGGCTGCTCCCGTACGGGTACGCGTACGCCGCCGCCGCGGCCGGCCCCAGCCGCCGGAGAAGGATCTCGCGGGACCGTCCCGCCTCGTCGGCGAGAGCCTGCGCGTCGCAGCGGCTCCCGTCGCGGTGGCGATGGGAGTGCGAGCCGATGGTCACGAGCCCGCTCGCGAGCGCCCGCTCGAGCGCCGACCAGTCGGCCGCGCGCCACGCCTCGGCCCCGACCTCGCGCCCGTGCCGCTGCGCCCAGCGATCGAAGGGCATCGGTTCCTCGCTCGCCACGCAGCTCGTGACGACGAAGCACGCGGCCGGGACGCGGTGGCGCGAGAGCACCGGCAGCGCCGCGTCGACGAAGTTCGCGTAGCCGTCGTCGAACGTGATGCAGACGAGCGGTCTCTCTCCGGGCCCGGACGCGCGGAGGCGCGCCGGCAGCTGTGCGAGGGGCACGCACTCGGCGAACTCGGCGAGGGCCGCGACGTGCTCCGCGAACACCGGCGGCGGGACGTTCCAGTCGTCGAGGCGCGGGTCCACGAAGTCGAGCGCCGCGACGCGGTGGTACATGAGGATGCAGGCGCGCGGACGGTCCGGCCGGGACACCCACGGCGACGTCAGCACCGCCGCCCAGCCCGCGGCGCGCTTGATCGCGCGCTTGGCCGTGATGGGGCCGAGGCTCATCGCGGCCCTCTTCCGGCGTCGGCGTCGGCTCCCACGTGGACGCCGGGCTCCCCCATCAGGGCGGAGGCCGCCGGCTCCGGGCGCGCGCCGGTCCGCCGGCGCCCCCCGAACTTCGCGAGCCCCGCCCAGAAGCCCGCGCCGTAGGCGACGTGGAGGATCACGAACGCGAGCGGCAGCCCCGGGAAGACGCGGGCGCCGTGCTCGCGGAACGCCCGAAGCGACGCCGCCGCCACGGCGAGGGCATAGAACCCGAGGAGGCCGAGCCCCGCGAACGCCGCCGGCTTCCAGAAGAACGCGAGCACGCCGCAGAGCGCGAGCGCCCCGACGAAGGCCGCCGGCACGAAGTGGCGCAGCTTCATCTGGCGAGGGTGCTTCTGGAGGACGCGGACCTTCCAGTACCCGTACTGGAAGTACTGCCGCCAGAGTCCCCGCCAGCTGCCGCGGCTGTAGTAGCGGGAGCGCACGTCGGCCGCGAGCAGCACCCGGCCGCCGAGCTTGCGCAGCCGCGCGTTGTATTCGTCGTCCTGGTTGCGGACGAGCTCCTCGTCGAACGGGCCGACGCGGTCCAGGATCGCGCGGGTATACGCGGGGAACGGGACCGTGTCCACGAGCAGCGTGCGTCCGCGGACCGTGCGGAACGCGGAGCCGCCGACCCCGAAGGGCGAGCTCATCGCCGCGGCGATCGTGTCGGCGAGACGGTCCTCGCCGATGGTCTCGACCGAGCCGCCGACCGCGTCGCCGTCGCCGGCCTCGAGGTGCGCGACGCACCGCGAGACGTAGTCGCGCTCGATCTCGCAGTGTCCGTCGACGCGAACGACGATCTCTCCGCGCGCCGCGCGCACCCCGACGTTGAGGCCGCAGGGAGCCGTGCGGCCCGGGCTGTCGAGGAGACGAAGGTTCGGCCGCGCCCTGGCCGCCGCGGCGACGCGCTCCCGCGTGCCGTCCGTCGAGAGGCCGTCGGCGACCAGGATCTCGAGCCGGTCCGGCGGATAATCCTGGGCGAACACGGCCGCGAGCGCGCGCTCGATGTAGGCCGCCTCGTTGCGCACCGGCATCACGACGCTGACGAACGGACGCACGGCGGCCGCGGAATCAGCCACGCGCCGCCTCCTTCTCGTCGCGATACCGCCGCACGACGGCACGGAACTTCCCCGCCTTCGTGCGGGGGATCCCTTCCACGGACTCCACCGCGACGGTCATCGATCCGCCCACCCGCATCGCAACCCGGCGGCGCAGGTCCTCGGCGTGCTCGGGGAGCCAGCCGGACGCCGGGACGACGCTCACCACCAGCCGGTCCGGCGCCTCCTGGACGATCTGCGCCTCGCGGATCGGGAAGTCGGCCTTGAAGACCGGATCGAACCGGCCGACCCGGCGGCCGTCGGGCGTGACCACGACGTCGTCGGAGCGGCCCTCGATCTGCTCGAGGATGGGCAGGCGGCGTCCACAAGCGCACGCGCACGCTCGCGACTCGGGCGCGAACCGGACACGGTCGCCGACGTCGTACCGGATGAGCGGCATCTCGCGGTTCACGAGCCCCGTGGCCACGAGGCGTCCGCTCTCGCCGGGCGCGGCGGGCGAATCGTCCTCGTCGTGCAGGACCTCGGCGACGCCGACGTCGGGCCAGGCGTGAAGGCTCCCCTCGCCGCACTCGCTGGCGGCGGCCACCATCTCGGCCATCCCGTAGGTCTCGCGGACCGGGCACTGGAACGCCGCGCCGATCTCCTCGCGCTGGTAGGAGTAGATCGGCTCGGCGTTGGCGATCGCCACGCGCATCGCCGGCAGCGCGATCCCCCGCTCCGCCGCGAGCCGCGCGAGGGAGTGCAGCGACGAGGCGTAGCCGAAGACGTAACGCACGCGGTGGCGGCGCAGCGCGTCGACGTACGCCTCCACGTTCCCCGGCGCGAGGTGGTAGGAGGAGCAGTAGAGCTGGCGCAGGCCCGCGTTCCAGACCCAGAACGGCGGCCGCGCGCGCTCGACGGGAACGACGAGCTGGCCGCCGAAGATCGCCCAGCGGTCCCGCCGGTCGAGGCCGTTCCAGTGGCGGATCCGGGCCTCCGAGATCCCGTACCAGGTCCGCACGGTCTCGCGGGACTGGAAGAGGGAGAGCGGAGTCCCCGTCGTCCCGCTCGTGTGCTCGTGGCGCAGGCTCCGGAAATCGCAGCCGTCGTCCACGAACGCGCGAGGGTCCGCTCGCACAGCCTGCTTCGAGAGCACCGGCCAGCTCTCGAGGCGCTCGGGCGAGGCGTGATCTCCGGCGGCGCGGCGCCGCTCCCACAGCCGGCGGTAGTACGGGACGTGCTCCGCCGCCCGGCGCAGCATCGCCGGGAGCCGTTCCGCGCGCCAGCGTTCCCACTGCGACGCGTCCCAGCGGTCCCGCTCGAGCGTCTCGGCGATCAGAGGATCCGTCTCCGGCCCGTAGCGCCAGCTGCGCAGCCGGTAGCCGTGAAGGCTCGCGCCGGCCTCGCGGAGCGGGGCGGGGAGCCGGTGGTACACGGACACCCAGGAGCTCACGGGCGCGTCCGCTCCCCGGCCGGACGCCTCTTCACAGTCGCCAGGTCGGAGGCGCCGAAGCCGAGCGCCTCCGCGAGCGAGCGCCCGTTGCGCCAGATGTCGAAGCGCGCCTCGGCGGACCGGCGCGCGCGCTGCGCGAGCGTCTCGCGCTCCGCCGGACGCTCGAGCAGGGACCGCAGGGCCTCGGCGAGCCCCGCGGGGTCGCGCGGCTCGACGAGAACGCCGCAGCTTCCCTCCTCGAGGAGACCCGGGATGCCCGCGACTCCGGACGCGACGACCGGCGTGCCGAGGGCCATGGCCTCCTTGATGACGTTGGGGGCGCCGTCGCCGAGCCCGATGGACGGATGCGCGAGGACGGCGGCCCGGCGGATCGCGGCGCGCGCCTCGGCGAACGGCAGCCATCCGGGGAACCGGACCCGGTCCAGGAGCGAGAGCGCCGCCGCCTGCTTCCGGAGCGGCTCGCGCTGCGGCCCGTCGCCCACGAGCTCGAGCTCGAAGGCGACTCCGCGGTCCCGCAGGATCCCGCAGGCGCGCAGCAGGTCGTCGAAGCCCTTCGCCTTCTCGAAGCCGCCGACCGCCACGATTCCCGACGCCGCGCGCCCGTCGCGTCCGTACGGCAGCTCGCCGAAGTCGAGCCCGTGCTGGTGGACGTAGACCTTGCGCGCGAGCGACTCGGCAATGTCGGGGTAGCGCTCGCGGAGGAACTCGCGGTTGAATTCCGAGCAGACCAGGATCGTGCGCGCCTCCTCGAGCTTGGTCCGCAGGTACGGGCGGCCGCGATACAGGTCCGTCCCCGCGTGCAGGAAGATCGAGACGGGCTCCGAGAGTCCGCGGCGCCGCGCGAAGAGCGAGGCCGCGGTGGCCGCGTAGTTGCCCCAGTAGCCGAGGACCTGGTCGTACCGCGCGTGCCCCTCGCGCGCCCACCGCCGGGCCTTCGCGGCCGCGTACGCGGTCTTCGCCGCCGTCGCGGGGCCGTGCGGCACCGACTCGGCCACGGCGCGCAGCGCCTCGGTCAGGAACCGGGTTCCGCGGGACGACGACGACACCGCGGCCGAACGCGCGCCCTTCCCCTTGCCGTAATAGACCCGGTCCCGGGCGATCGGGCTCGCTCCGGAGTCGTCCGTGGACTCCGCGTACTTCCAGAGTGCGGGGTCCTCGGGGTAGAGCGGGAAGACGTCGATCTCGACGCCGCACGCCGCGAGCCCTGCGAGGTCGCGGACGAAGAACGTGTTGACCTTCCCGGGGTACTGGTTGGTGAAGACGGCGAGGCGCATCTCAGGCCACCAGCGCCGAGCGCAGGAGGCGCCGGCCCTTGCGGTCCGCGATCTCGCGGTAGATCTCGAGCGCGCGCTGGGTCATCCGCGTCGTCCCGTACCGCGCCCCGACGAGCTCCCGGCCCGCGCGGCCGAGGCTCGCGCGGACCTCGGGCGAGGCGCAGAGCTCCACCATCCGCGCGGAGAGCGCCGCGGCGTCGCCGAACGGCACGATCCATCCGGTGCGGCCGTCGAGGACAAGCTCCGGCGTGTCGCCGGCGGGGGTCGCGAGGACCGGCAGGCCCGCGGCCATGCCCTCGAGCACCGCGTTCGGGAGCCCCTCGTCGTCGGAGGTGAGGACGAGCAGGTCCGCCTGGGCCAGCAGATCCGCGACGTCGGAGCGCTCGCCGAGGAACCGCACACCGTCCGGAAGGAGTCCCCGCTCGCGCGCGAGGGCCTCGAGGGTTCCGCGCTCGGGGCCGTCGCCCACCACCTGGCCGGAGAGCGGCGCCCCGGCGCGGCGCGCCTGCGCCAGCGCCTCGAGGAAGAGGTCGGCCCGCTTGACGCGCGTCAGGCTGCCGAGCAGGACCGCATGCAGCGGAGAGCCCGCGGGCCGAACCGCGGCGACCGTCGCCGGCATCTCGATCGCGTTCTCGAGGACGAACACGAGCGAGGGATCGCGCAGCCCGCTCTCCACGACCTCCGCCGCGGCGCGCCGCGAGTTCGCGACGATCGCGGTCGGGCGGCGGATGATCGAGCGCCCCCAGACTCCGTTCGACTCCATGCAGCGGCGAAGGCTCCCGCGCAGGGCGCCCACGCTGACCGCCCCCACGACGCGCGCGGAGCCGGCCGCGTAGAGGTTGGCGAAGGCGTGGGACGCCTGGACGATCTGGGGGCGGAAGCCGAGGAGCGCCCGCGTCAGGGCGAGCAGCCGCGCCGGGGGCGAGCCGCTGCGGCCCACCCAGGTCGTCGGGATGCCGTCCGCCGCGAGCCGGGACTCGTAGAACTCTCCCCGCGTCAGCGTGTAGACGCCGACCCGGGCGCCCGACTCCTTGAGACCGCTCGCGAGATGCCAGAGCTGCTTCTCCGCGCCGCCCCGGCGCAGCGACCCCGCCACGATCGCGACGCGCAGGTCCGGGACGCGCTCAGGCACGGGGATCCTCGGCGACCTGAAGGCGCATCGGCGGCGCGGACTCGGTCCAGATGACGGGCCGCCGCTCGCGCACGGGCGCGCGCCGCAGGAACAGGACCGTGCCGGCCGCCAGGAACCACAGTCCCTTGGGCTGGAACTCCGTCGAGAGAAGCGCCACGGTGAAGGTGACGGTCGTAAGGAGGCCGAGAGGCCAGACGCCGCCCCCTCCCCGGAAGCCGAGCCACGCGAAGGACAGCACGAACGCCGAGAGCAGCAAGAACCCGGGCGCGCCGTTCTCCGCCAGGACCTTGATCCACCCCGAGTGGGCCTGGACCTCGCGGCCCCACCCGTACATCGAGAGGCCGGAGACGCCGGTCAGGCTCTTCCAGTTGATGGCGAAGGCCCCCGTCCCGACGCCGTTCACCGGGTGCTCGAGGAAGATGTACCAGCCCGCGCGCGCGATGTCCCAGCGGCCGCTCGTCCGGCCCGCCAGCGAGTAGCGCGTGTCCAGCAGCTTGTTGATCCGCTGCGTCGAGCGCTCGGCCTGCTCGCCGAACAGGTCGACGACCAGGACGCCCGCGGCGAGCATCCCCGCCGCGAGGATGACCGCGGTCAGCGGACGCCGCGCTCGCGAGAGCCCGTAGAGCAGCCCGACGACAGCGACGGCCGACGTGCCACGGCTCCCGCTCAGGAAGATCCAGCCCGCGTTGACCGCGGCGAGCAGCATCAGGGCGATCCGGGTGAGGCGGGAGATGTTGCGGCGTCCGATCGCGAAGATCGCCGTCAGCAGCGCGGTCAGCGGAAAGTACGCGAACGAGTTCGGGTTGATCAGACGCTGGGCCGACTCGTGCAGGAAGAAGATGAGCCCGCCGAACGCGCCGACCGTGGCGCACACGACCCCGGTCGAGACCCACGCCTGGTCCGAGCGTCCGGCGCGCTCGACGATCACCATGATCCCGAAGAACGCCGTCGCGTTGAGGATGTGCTGCGCGCCCTCCAGGCGGTCCTCGGTGTAGATCATCCCGATGGCGAGGAGCAGCAGGAGGACCTCGAGCAGGCGGATCGGAGTGTCGCGCCAGTGCAGGAGCCGCTTGAGCGAGACCGCACTGACCAGCAGGAGCAGATAGTTGAAGGAGTTCCACCGCAGGAGATCTCCGGTCAGCAGGAAGTTCCGTGTCAGGGCGTCGACCGTGCACAGGATGCCCGCGCCGATCAGCCCGAGATGGGGCCGCCGGAAACCCGCTATGAGCGCGATCAGGCCGGCCAGGGTCACCGCCGTGACGGCGAAGTTGAAGTTGCGCAGGCCGGCGGCCAGGAGGACCAGGACGACGGCGACCATCGCGCGGCCCGACCGGCCCGCCGTGAGCGGCTTCGCCGGAAGGGGACGCGGGCGCAGCGGCACCGCGACGGCGCTCAAATCCAGAGCCTCCCGTCGGCGTAGCGGACCTGCCAGCGAAGCGCGCAGAGCTCGCCGATCCGCCGCGTCCACGCCTCGAGCGTGCGTCCGTCGGCGTAGGCCCGGCACCGCCGGCGGAGCGCGGGCCAGTCGCGAGGCGAGGTCAGGATGCGCGCGAGCTGCGCGGCGAGGGCCGGCGGCTCTCCGGGCGGCACCAGCCAGCCGCGCTCGCCGTCCTCGCCGATGACGCGGCGCGCCGCGCCGACCTCCGAGGCGAGGACCGGAAGCCCGTGCGCCATCGCGTCGAGCCACGCCTTGGAGTGGCCCTCCGTCAGCGAGGGCTGAACGCAGACGTCGACCTCCGACAGGCGGCGGCTCAGGCCGCCGCGGTCGAGCTGGCCGGCGAAGGTCAAGAGGTCCTCGCACCCGAGGCTCCGCGCCAGGGTCTCGAGCTCCGCGCGCTGCGGGCCGTCGCCGATCAGGACGGCGTGCGGGAGGGGCGCGAATTTCTCGTCCCTGAGCCGCGCGAGCGCGCGAATCAGGACGGCCACGCCCTTCTCCGGCGAGAGGCGTCCGAGGTAGGCGAGCCGCGGCGGATCGGAGAGGCCGCGGTCGGACCGGGCATCGATGCCGTCGAGCTCGCGGCGGGTGAGGGCCGTCGCGTAGAGCCATTCGACGCCGCGGGCCGGCGGCGACTCCCCCTCCCCCGTCGCGATCATCACCGCCGAGTCGCCGGCGAAGAGGCGCATGCAGAGGCGCGTCACGCGGTTCATCCGCGTCGTGTGCGCCGTCGTCGCCCACGAGCTGCCGTAGCGCGCCAGGAGGCGCCGGCGCAGGAGCAGGGCCGCGCCGAAACCCAGGAACGAGACGTCGCCGGGCAGCGGCGCGTAGACGACGTCGCTGTGGCCGACCGCGGAGCCGATCCGCGCGGCGTAGTACGGCAGCCCGAGGACGACCGCGAGCTTCCGGAAGAGGCCGCGCCCCGGCGGCTTCGAGAGCGGCACGACCCGGGCCGCGGCCGGCAGCGGGATCGCGCCCTCGCGCGATCGACCGCGGACGATGACGAGCGTCGTCTCGTCGAAGAGCGATCCGATCGCCCCGACCTGGGCCGGGAAGCCTCCGGTCGAGACCCACACGCCCGGCGACTGCTCCCAGCACTCCTTGCCCGACACCACGCAGAGCCGCGTCATGGCGTGGCGGCCCCCGAACCGTTGACGAACTGGTGCGGCAGCGCCAGCTTCAGTGATCCCTCGTCGGCCAGGCGGCGCGCCTCGCGGAGGAACTCGACGAGGTAGCGCTCGTGCTGGAAGTCGTCGCCGTGGAGCGAGTGCGGATGCCCGTAGGCCGTCGCGATGCCGCCCTCCCGCACGCAGCGACGGAGCAGCGCGACGGACTCGGGCCCGAAGCCGCCCGGCGTGTTCAGGCGCAGGCACGTCAGACCCGCGATCGTGCGCGGCCGCGCGGGCCGCTCGAGGCGCCGCCGCAGCAGCCGCTCGGCCGCCTGCTGCGGGAGCGGCCGATAGGCCACGCGGCAGAGCGCGTAACCGGTCTCCCGCAGCGCGTGGCACACCTGCGCGAGCCCGTTGCGATGCGGGCGCGCCTCACGCCGCTCGGAGAGACTGACCGAGAAGCCCCCGGGATAGTCGAAGGGCTGGTTGTACGGCGGCACGAAGGTCTTCACCGGCTTCCCGATGCATTGCTCGAGGGCGTCCTTGCTCTTGCGGAGAGTCTCCCGCAGCGCCGCGGGCTCGAGCCCGGGGAGCCACTCGTGGCGGAAGGAGTGGCTCCCGATCTCGTGTCCCGCCGCCGCGATCCGGCGGATCTGATCCGGGTCGTGATACGGGCGCGCGCCGGGAAGCGCCGCCGCGCCCACGACCGCGAAGCACGCGGGCACGCCGTGCTCCGCATGAAGCTCGAGGAGCCGCTCGGTGTGCTCGAACTCGAGCGGTCCCCACGGCTTCGGACCGCCGGGCTCGCGGGAGCGATCCGCCCCCCACGCGGTGTCGTAGTCCCAGAAGACGACGAGCGACGCGCGCGGGACGGGGACGGACGAGGCGCGCGGCGAGGAAGCCGGCGCGGAGCTCCGTGTCGCGCTCATGCGGGCACGGGACGGCGCGGCCGGACCGCCTCGCGCAGGCGCCGGCGCAGGCCGAAGACCTTCCAGTAGAGACCCTCGTACAGCGCGTCGGACGAGCCCCGCGGCGACGCGTCCGCGAGGAGCTCGTCGAGCGTGAAGCCGGAGCCGAGCAGCCGCGCGCGGTGAGCGCGGCAGAAGCGATCGAGCTCGTCCGCCGAGCGGAGCTGGTTGGGGTGCACGCAGCGCGTCCACGTCCCCCCCGGAAGCGCCGGCCGCCACGGCGGAGCCGGGATCCAGATCAGCCCCCGCTCGTCGACCGTGGGATGGCGCCCGACGCCGTCGCTCACGATCCGGATGCCGAGGTCGCGGACCGCGTCGAGCGTGGCCGCGTCGAAGGAGTGACTGGGAGCGACCCAGACGGTCGGATGCAGCCCCTCCGCCTCGAGCGCCTGCTGCCCCTCCCGGAGACGCCGCCGCTGAAGCTCCGGGGGATGGCCGGCGAACTCGCTCTGCCGCCACCACGGGACGAGGCCGGCCTCGGTCGAGTCGTAGACGTGCGTGTAGCCGTGCTGTCCGATGAGCCAGCCTTTCTCCTGCCAGCGGCGGGCGCGGTTCCAGAAGTCGCGGTTCTCGGGCTCGACGACGAGCTTCGGATCGCGGTTGTCCGGGACGATCGCGACGATCGGATGCACGCCGTGGCGATCGAGGACCTCCTCGATGGAGTCCCACACCGTCCACTTCATCGTGGGACAGAGATCGTCGAAACGCAGGATCACGCGCATCATGCCGTCGCCGTCAGGAGCGCCCGCCCGTGAAGATCAAATCCGCCGCCGCGCGCGCGCGGCCCGCGACCTGGCGCAGCGCCATCCCCCAGCGCCCGAGGTGGACCAGGTGCCGGAGCAGGAGCAGCGTGTCGAGGCTCCACGCGTAGGCGAACAGGGCGACGTCCTTCGCCGACCGCCCCGGCACGCCGCGGCGGTGGACCAGGAAGCGGTTGTAGATCGCCATGTAGCCCATCTTGAAGTCGTTGGGACGGCCGGCCGGCGCGTGCGTGTCGGCGACGCGCGCCGCGCAAGCCAGCAGGATCGGGCCCCGCCGGCCGGCGCGGAGCGAGAACTCGAGATCCTCCGACTGGGCGTACCCCGCGAAACCCTCGTCGAAGCGCAGCTCGCGAGCGAGCGCCGTGTCCCACATCATCGCGTAGCCCGGCAGCCAGTCGCCATGGATCACGCCCGAGCTCTGCCGCACGAAGCTCCAGGGCGTCGACATGCCGGTGCGGCAGTAGCGGCCCGGCTCGAGGTTGGGGACCATCCTCAGGAGCCGGCGCACGCGCCAGATCGCGGTCGGTCCGTTCGCGGCGCGTCCCTCCACCAGCGCCCCGACGCCGACGGGCGCCGGGGAGCTCTCCCGGCGAGCGGCCTCGAGCTCGGCCAGGCACGCCGGCGCGAGCGTCACGTCGTCGTCGAAGAACGCGATCAGGCGCCGGTCGGCGAGGGCGAGCGCGAGGTTGCGCTGCCGGGTCAGGCCGGCGCGAGACCGCGCCACGCGGAGGTACGCGATCGGGACCGCGGAGAGCCCCGCCTCCGAGGCCTCCCGCACGACGCGCTCGGTCGCGTCGCCCTCGCTCGCGTCGACGATCACGACCTGATCCGGCGGCCGGGTCTGCGCGGCGATCGACGCGAGGGAGCGCCGCAGCGGCTCGGGCCGGGCCAGCGTGCAGACGGCGACGGTCAGGCCGTCGGAGAGCGGATTCGGCTCGAGCGAGACGATCGGCTGCGGCTCGACGCGCACGCGCCGCCGCGTCCAGGCCTGGACGATGCCCTCGAGCCTCCCGCCGGCGGCCTGCACCGCGGCCTCATCCGGGTTCGCCGCGTCGAGCGCGCTCATCCTCACCCGGCCGCCCTCCCCGCGCTCGCGACTCTCCGCGCGCCCGCAGCGGGCGGCTGCGCGAGCGCGCTCATGAGCGTGTCGATCTTCTCCTCCCACGAGAACTTCTCGAGCACGCGGCGCCGCCCCGCGGCCCCGAGTCGGCGCCGGAGCTCCGGGTCGCGCGTCAGCGTGTCGAGCGCCTGCGCCATGCACTCGGCGTCGCCGACGTCGCAGCAGAGCGCCGTCTCGCCCTCGGCGACGACGCCGCGGACGCCCTTGGCGCGCGTCGTGACGACCGGAAGGCCCGCCGCCATGGCCTCGGCCACCACGATCCCGAACCCCTCGAGGTGCGTCGGGAAGAAGAAGACGTCCGCGGCCCGGAAGTACTCGGGAACCTGCTCGTAGGGAACGCGGGGCAGATGCCGGACCCGCGGGTCCTCGCGCACCAGCCGCTCCACCAGCCGCGTCTCCTCCTCCGCGATCGGCTTCGAGAGGAGGAGCAGGCGCAGCTCGGGGCGCGGGCCGAGGCGGCGCCACGCGTCCACCAGCTCCGCGATGCCCTTGCGCGGCGTCAGGACTCCGACGAACAGGATCAGGACCTCGTTGGGACCGACGGCGAGCTCCCGCCGCACCGCCTCGCGCGGCCTGCCGGCCGAGTCGACCCGCGCGGTGTCGATGCCCATCGACACGACGATGTTGCCGGGATGATCGGCGGAGGGGCACCGCGCGATCACGTCCTGCCGCGTGTCTTCCGACAGGCAGGTGATGAGCTCGCACCGGCCCGGCAGCCAGCGGTCCACGAGCCTTCGGAATGGAGCGTCCTCGCAGTGCAGGTACGAGGCCCACAGGCGTCGGCCGCCCGCGCTCGCGAGCGCGCCGACGCCGACCGCCGCGGGGCTGTTGAAGCGGATCCAGTCCACGGGCGGGAGCTTCTTGAGCAGCCTCCGGAGCTCGATCGCGACGTCGACGTTGCCGAAGTACGGGATCTTCTTCTTGAGCCGCCGGGAATAGCGGTGCGGAATCATGTTCGGGTGCTCGACGGTCGGCTCCCCCGCCTCGACGAAGAGGTGGACCTCGGCGCCGCGGTCGGCGACGCGCGTCAGGAACTCCCGATCGGTCACGGTCCCTCCGAGGACGGAGAGCGGGGAGAGACCGGTCTGGACGGCGACGATGCGGATGGGCGACTCCTACCTGATCCGTCGCCCGGCGCGGCGCGCGCGCGGCGGCATCAGAAGCTCCGGTCGCACGTGACGCTCCAGGTCCGCGAGGCCTCGATGCAATACGGCTCGAGCTCGCCGATCTTGCCGTCCGGCGAGACGGGGACATAGAGGATCCGGCAGACCCGCGTCGCCGGCCGCGCGAAACGCTCGTTCTGGACGAGGAAGCCGCCGAGCGGCTTGCATTGCATGCGGTCCCCGAAGTCCGCTCTCGCGTCGGAGCTGCGCTCGAACCAGACGCGATCCGCCTCGGAGTCCGGCCAGCCTCGCGTCGCCTTCGCGGTCATCTCGACGGAGTCCAGCCGATTGGCGAACTGCGGCACGACGGCGATCGTCGTCGTGCCCTGCGGGCCCAGCCTCTTCCTCAGGGTGTCTCCGATCTCCGCCATCACGCGCTGCTCGCGGATCATCCCGATCGCGACGACGACGGTCGTGTACCCGGCGAGAAATCCGAGCAGCCCGACCGCGATCGGCCTGTACCGCGGCAGGAGTCCGCGGATCCCGCACAGGACGAGCAGCGCCGCGAACGGCAGCGCGGGCAGTCGGAGCCGGGACTCGTAGCCCGTCAGGATGAGGAACGTGTTCTGGGACATCACCCCGGCGAGGGCCGCCGTCGCCGCGGCCAGCAACGCGAGCGGCCGGCGGAGTCCGAGGCGGCCTTCGTTCTCCGAGCCGTCGCGCGGCCCGCGGCAGCTCCAGACCGCGAGCGCGGCCGCGACGAGCGCGAGGCCGAGGGCCAGGACCGTCGATCGCGAGGACCACTCCGGCCTCAGCTGGTCGGCGGCGCGGCCGTACGCGCCGAAGAGCGTGTACCAGAGCCCGGTGCCCAGGCGCGGCGGGATCGCCCACGGCGTCGAGAACAGCTTGGTCCCCTGCACCGTGAGCGTGGTGTCCTCGCGCGTGCTGACGTCCGCGATCGCGCGGAAGACGCCGTAGCCGATGGCCGCGCCCGCGGCCAGAGGAAGCGCCCTCCGGATCCGCCCGAGGAAGGCGAGCAACGCCAGCGACGCCAACGCCGTCACGAGCCCGTACTCGCTGATGGCGACCGCGAGGGCGACCGCCGCGCCCGAGACGACTCGAACCGCCGTGGACGGCTCCGGCTCTCTCAGAAGCAGGAGCAGCCCCCCCAGGGCGAGGCAGACCGGCAGGTTCGCGGGCAGGAGCGTGGTCAGGGTCGTGAACTGTGTCTCGACCGCGAGCGGCGCGACGCAGAGGACCGCGGCGAGGGGCCAGTACCGGGCGGACTCCGGGAAGAGTCGCCGCCACAGGAGCCCCGTCTGCCAGGCGAGCGCCGCCCAGAGGAAGAGGTCGAGCGCGATGTAGGGGGCGGTGCTCGTCCCACCGCCCGCCCAGGCCTGGAGGAGCCAGCCGTAGAGGGGCCGATCCGGGTGCGCGGCCGCCACCCGCTTCCCTCCGGCGCGCAGGAGAAACGTGAGGTAGCCGTCGTCGGCGATCGGGAAGCCCTTCCAGGCCCCCACGGCGACCGTGCCGAGCAGGAGGGCCGCGAGGGCGAGGAGCGGCCAGAGCGCGCGCAGGCCCAGGCGGCGCGCCGGCGAGCTCGCGGCCGTCACCGCTTCCGTCATGCCGACGCGGCCGACACGCTTCGCGCGCCGACCTCCTCCAGGATGCGGACGACCGCGTCGACGACGCGTCGGGTCGACTGGCCGTCCACCGTCCCGCAGACCTCGCGCACCATGCGCGCCCGCGCCTCGCGGAGGCGCTCGGGGCGCGTCGTCGCCAGGCGCATGCTCTCGAGGAGCGCGTCCCAGTCGCGCGCGATCTCGAGCCCGCCGCTCACGACGATCGGCCTGTAGTGGGTCGCGCCGTAAGCCGCGTACATGAGCTCCCGCGGACTCGACGCGACGCCGGAGAACTCGATGCCGATCACCGGCCGGTCGAGGATGGCGGCGTCGAGCGTGATCGTCGAGGCGATGTTGACGCAGGCCTCGGCGTGGAGCAGCGAGCTGATCAGCCGGTCCTGTTCCTCCGGGCGGGTCCGCTTCCAGGCCTCGTCGTCGGGCTGCGGCTCGACCGCCGGCGACAGCACGATCTTCGAGCCCGGGGCCACGAGGCTTTCCCAGCGGCGGCCGTCGTCCTGCGGATGGAGGCGCATCACGAGCCAGGAGTCCCGCAGCGCGTCGTCGGCGGCCATGCGTCGCGCGAGCTCCGCGACGAGCTCGGGCTCGGCGGGCATCAACGACTCGCCCCCTCCGGCGTACAGGAAGTAGCGGGCGCCGGCGGGAACGCCGAGGTGGCGGAGCGTCGCCTCGCGGGTCCAGCGGCACCCCGGCCGCCGGTGGAAGTCGAACTGCGGAGTCCCCGTGACCATGACGTCCGCTTCCGCGACCGCCGGGTAGAGGGAGCGCAGCTCGCGCTTCATGGCGTCGGACCAGACGAGGTAGCGGTCGAAGACCGGGAGCGCCGACCGCGTGGTGAGGTTGTCGAAGCCCAGGATGGAGCAGAGCGTCGGGATCCCCAGGTCGCGCGCCGCGAGGATATAGGGCAGCTCGAAGCGCGACGTGGAGGTCGTCGACCAGAGAAAGCGCGGGGCGAGCTCCCGCAGTCTCCGGCGGATGGGCTCGAGATCCCACGAGCGCCGGTAGTGCGCCTCGGCGGCTCGTTGCAGGAGCGCCAGGATTCCGTCGGAGGCCGCCATCCTTCCGAGGGTCTCGAGCAGCGTGGTGCGGAACGGGTCCGTCACGGAGCCGTGCCGGCGCCACCACGCGCGATAGAGCGCGTGGCTCATCTCCGGGTGGCGGCGGCTGAAGGCCTCGGCGATGACCCCGTTCAGAAAGGAGCGGCCGCGGTCCGATCGCCGCCGGGGCGGCTCCTGCAGGGGCTCGCAGGGCACGGAGGCGGGTATCGCGTCGGCGGCGTCGCGCGGGCACTCCCGCGGAAGGATCGCGGCGCGCACGCCCGCATCCGTCAGGGCGCGCAGGAGCCCGGAGTGCAGGACGTTGCGATCGCCGTAGAGCGTCGGCAGGAGGATCGCCACGTCGACCGGAGCCGCGCGGCCGCGCCCGAGAGTCGGATCAGCCACGCGCGATCCCCACGTCCCGAAACTGCTTCTGCCGCGGCGTGCTCCAGAACCCGGAGCCCCCGAGCGCCTCCAGGAACAGCTCGGCGCTGTTGCCGTGGCCGAAGTGGCGCGAGGGCGCACAGTCGCGCGGAAGGTTCGCGAGCGCCTGGCCGATCGCGGCGCGGTCCTCGGGAACGTCGAGCACCGAGGCGCCGCCGCGGACGCGGTTGAGCTGGCGCGTCCCGACGTTGACGGTCGGCACGCCGTAGACGGGAGCCTCGCGGACCCCCGCGCTCGAGTTGCCCACGATCGCGGACGCGCCCTTCAAGAGGCGCAGGAAGTACTCGAATCGCATCGACGGGATGAGCCGCACGCGCTCGGGCCTGCCCGCGGCCAGCGCCCGCAGCCGCTCGAGGATCATCTCGGATCCGGCGTCGTTGTTCGGGAAGATCGCCACGCAGGCGCGCCCCGAGTCCTCGATCGCGGCCGCGACCTCCTCGATGTGACGGCCGAGCTTTTCGAGCTCGGTGGTTACGGGGTGGTACATGAGGATCACGTAGTCCTGGAACGGGATCTCGTACTTCCGGCGGACCTCGTCGAGGTCCGGGAGCGAATCCCCGAGCATCACGTCGATGTCGGGCGAGCCCACGACGAAGACGCTCTGCGGAAGCTCGCCCATCTGGACCAGCCGCGTGCGCGCCTCCTCGTTGGCCACGAAGTGGACGTGGGACAGCTTGGACACCGCGTGCCGCAGCAGCTCGTCGACCGTTCCGGACAGCTCTCCGCCCTCGACGTGCGCGACCAGGGTGTTGTTGAGCGCGCCGACCGCGGCGCCGGCGAGCGCCTCGAGGCGGTCGCCGTGGACGACGATGAGGTCCGGCGGGAACTCGCGGACGTAGTGCCCCAGCCCCTGGATGGTGTTGGCGAGAACGAGGTCCATCTGCGACGTGACGGCGCCGTCCTGGTTGATGTGGTGGAACAGGCCGGTGAAGCCGGCCTTCTCGATCTCGCGGGCGGTCGATCCGTAGCGCGACAGCATGTGCATGCCGGTCACGAAGATGCGGTACCGGAACGCCTGCGAGTCGCGCACGCGCTCGATGAGGGGCTTCAGCTTGCCGAAGTCGGCTCGGGTCGCGGTGAGAAAGAGGATCTCGCGCCGGCTGTCAGGGCCGCGCGCGTCTCCCGCCTCCGGCTGGGGCGCCCCCGGCGGGGCGCCGCCCGGCGGAACGGCTCCGCTCACGCGAGGTCCGACCACTTCAGCTGGGTGTCGGCGGGGATGTCGCGGACGGCCCGGCGCCCGAGGACCTGGCCGAAGTCCTTGGCCAGGATCTCCCCCGTGCCCGGCCGCTTGACCCAGACGTTGTCCATGCCGAACGCGCCGCCCTTCGGGACGGCCCGGATCGACACGACGCACGCGTAGGCGAAGTCGATCGTGGGCTTCTCCCCGGGCAGGATCTTCTTGCTCTTGCCGCGCGCCTCGAAGACGGCGCGGCTTCCCCGGACCAGCTCCCCGAGCTCCGCCGGGTCGAGCGAGATCGGGACATCGGGACCCGGCCAGCTCTTGTCCGAGGTGAAGTGCTTCTCCAGGATGCGCGCGCCGAGGGTCACGGCGCCCAGGCACGTGTAGATGCCCATCGAGTGGTCGCTCAGCCCGACGACCGCGTCGGAGAACGCCTCGGCGAGGACCTCGATCGCGCCGAGGTTGACCGCTTCGTACGGGGTCGGGTACATCGACGTGCAGTGCAGGAGCGCGTAGGGAACGCCCGCCTCGCGCAGGATCCGGACCGAGGGCTCGATCGTCGAGACGTCGTTCATGCCCGTACTGAGGATGACCGGCTTCCCGAACGACGCGATGTGCTTCACGAGCGGGTAGTTGTTGCACTCGCCCGAGCCGATCTTGTACGCGGGGACGTCCATGCCGTGCAGGCGGTCGGCCGCGGCCCGGGAGAACGGCGTGCAGAGGTAGAGGAGCCCCTTCGCCTCGACGTAGTCCTTGAGACGGCGCTCCTCCGCCTCGGTGAGCGCGCAGCGCTCCATGATCGCCCAGATCGACTCCTTCGCGTTTCCCGGGATGACGTCGTTCCTGATCATCTCGTCTTCGATCACGTGCGACTGGAACTTGACGCACTCGCAGCCGGAGGCGGCGGCGTCGTCCACCATCCGGATCGCCTTGCGTATGTCGCCCTCGTGGTTGATGCCGATCTCCGCGATGACCAGCGGGGGCTCCTCTGCTCCGACCCTGCGATTTCCCAGCTTCAATTCGGGTGCCATGACACTCCTTCGCCTCGGCTCGATTTTCAGACGGTGGTCGGCAGCGCGAAGCGCGACCGGTATCTCTGGAACAGGAACTCGGCGATCTCGAAGTCCAGCTCGGTGTCGATGTCCGCGCGGGCGTACAGCGGATCCACGACGAGCGCGGCCGTGCGCTTCCCGAAGAGGTCGCCGCCCGCGAGGACCATGTCGGCCCGCGAGACGTAGACGAGGCCGTTCTCGAAGTAGACCGGCGGAAGATCCTGCGAGCGCACGCCGATCGCGTAGGCCGGCGCGAAGAGCCCGCCGTCGATTCCTCCGGCCTTCTCCTGGCTCCGTGTGACGGACACCACGGCGTCGTAGTCGCCGCCGCGGAAGAGCGCGAGGGCGTCGGAGACGAGCCCGGGCGGCCGCAGCGGGTTCGTGGGCTGCAGCGTGACGAGCAGATCGCCCGGCGCGCCCGCGCCCAGCCGCTCGAGCGCATGCTGCGCGACGCTCGCCGTCGTCGCGGTGTCGTTCGCGAGCTCGGCCGGCCGCATCAGGACCTCGGCGCCGTACTCGCGCGCCACCGCGGCGATCTCGGCGTCGTCCGTGGAGACGACGCAGCGGGTGATCTCGGGCGTGGACCGACCGGCGGCGATGCTGTGGGCGAGCAGCGGCCGCCCCGCCAGCGGACGGATGTTCTTGCGCGGCAGCCGCTTGGACCCTCCCCGGGCGGGGATCAGCGCGACGATCATCGCGAGGGACGCTCGGCCCGAACCCGGGCCGTCGCTTCCTGGAATTGACGGTAGAGATCGCGTGCGTCGATCTCCCGATGCGGCTTGTAGGGCTTCCGCCAGGAGTCCCGGACGTTGCGCCACCAGAGCCGCAGCGAGCGGTCCCGGTCGACTCCCAGGACGTCCTTCACGCGATTGATCATCCGCTCGTCGGACCGCCGGGTTCGCGCACGCTGCTCCTCGCGGATGCGCCCCTCGCGCTCCGCCAGCTGGGCCGCCGACAGGCTCTGGACGGCCATGACCGCATCGATCGTGTCGGCGCAGCGCTCGCTCGCCTTCCCCGAGACGTCGCGATAGACCTCCGTAATGAACCGATCGCGGGCCGCGCGAAGCTCCGGCGAGACCGGGGCCCCGGCGAGGTACCGGCGGATGGCGCTCTCGAGACCCGGAACGTCCGTCACCGGCTCGTTGCCGGCGGCGTAGTCGGCGCGCAGGGCGTGGTGGAACTTGCCGATCTCGATCTCGATGACCGGCTTTCCCAGCATCCACGCCTCGGTCGCCGTGGTGCAGCCCCTCTGGATCACGACGTCGGCGTGGTACAGGACGTTGCGCACCGGCACGTCCTTCACGACGTAGAGATTGGGCACCCTCTCGGCGAGGTCGCGGTAGGGCTCGACGGCCTCGAAGGGATGGACCTTCACGAGGAAGGTCCACTCCGGGTGCTGGCGCGCGACCTCCAGGATCGAGGCGGACTGGGCCGCGAACTGGGTGCGGTTGTCCTCCATCTCCTCTTCGAAGTCCCGCTGCGGGCGGCGGCCGTGCCGGACCTGGCTGCGGCTCTGCTCGCGCTGCGGGCCGTGGGCGAAGCAGGTGTTGGTGGTCCAGAGGACGACCGGCGCTTCCGAGACCGGCGCCCCGAACCGCGACAGCAGCGTCGCCCGGTCCTCCATCAGGGAGAGGTACGGCGGCGCGTAGAAGTCGAACCGCGGGCAGCCGACGACGGTGATCTGCGCATCGTCGAGCATCTTCGCCTTGACGAGGTTGCGGCGCGACTCCTCGCCCCAGGCGAGGTAGCAGTCGATGAATCGGTTCGCCTGCAGCAGCTTTCCCGCGCGCCGCAGCTCGAGCTCCTCGTACTGATACAGACCGGCGGTCGGGAGCACGAGGACGGGGACGCCGAACTTCCGCGCGATCGCCGCCATCGACACGCGGTCCTGCCAGCCGAGGTAGTCGAGGACGAGGGCGTCCGGAGCGTACTCGAAGAAGCCGGACTCGAGATTCGCCGGACCGACGAGACGGACGTCGTGGCCGTGGCGCTCCTTCAGGTGGAACGCGACGAGCGCATGCCCCTCCAGGTCGCGGAGGCGGTCGGGCACGCACATCAGGATTCTCACGACGTCGTCTCGCTCAGGAAATCGGCCACCGCTCGCGGCCCCACGGACCGGTCGGGTCGATCGGAAGAGGAATGCGGCGCCCCTCGCGCGACGCCACGAGCGCCCCGATGCAGCCGGACACCGCCTCGACCCCGACGGCGGCGGGGCAGATCGGGTCCGCGTCGGAGGCGACGCTGTCCAACGCCCGGCGAATGCCCTCGCGGTACGCGCGCGTTCCGGGCAGCACGCCTTCGAAGAGGACGCGGTGTGCGGGTCCGGTGCGGGTCACGGGCCGCGCGGCCGCCTCGCCCTCGGTTTCGTCTGCGTCGCGGCGTCGGAGCCGCGCATGGAGGTTCTCGTCGAGGTCCACGACCGCGTCGCGCAGGTAGAGCCGCGCCTCCATCGCCACGCTCGAGTCGTTGGACAGCGAGAGCGTGAGCCGCCGCTCGCCGCCGAAGTCCCATACCGCCGCGCCGCCGTAGAAGCCGAGCTCGGGGGACCGCGGATTGATCGGGCGCGACTGCAGGTCGCCGACCACCGAGCGCGGCGGCGCGCCGAACAGCTCGGCCGCGAGATCCAGCCAGTGGATCCCGTTGGTGACGCCGCACGCCGCGCCCCCGCTCACGACGAGTGAGACCGGCTCTCCCAGGCCGTGCTCCGACAGCAGTCCCCGGAGCGACTCGGCGAGTCCGCCGTAGCGGAAGTAGTGATGCACCTCGAGGCGGACGCCCTCCCGCGCCGCGCGGTCGGCCATGGAGAAGGCGTCGCAGACGGACGCGGCGAGCGGCTTCTCCGCGAGGATGCGGCGCACGCCCCGATCCACGAGCGCGTGGAACAGCGCGGCATGCGTCGGCCCCCACGTGGCGATGACCGCCACGATCGAACCCCACGGAAGATCGACGCCGTCGAGCGCCTCGAGGTTGACGGCGACCCGCGCGCCGGGATGGTCCGCGGCCGCCGCCCGTCGGGCCGACTCGTTCGTGTCCACGATCTGCAGCGACGGGAACCGCCGCGCCATCGCGGCGGCATGCTTCCGTCCCACGGACCCGTATCCCACGACGACTCCCACGGCGGACTCTCTCAGGATCTGGCTCCTCGTCGCATCGCGTTTCTACTTCTTCACGTGCGCCCAGGCGAGCGGCGTTCCCCGGCGGATGTCGCTCGCCGCGCGGCGCCCCAGGATCTCGTCGATGTGCTTCGGGGCGAGCCCATAGCCCGGTCGGATCGACCGGATGTTCTCTTCCGTGAAGGTCTCGCCGGCCTTCACGTCCGCCACCACGAAGAGCGAGCGGCGGAAGACGCGGCTCGCCGCCTCGCGCTCCCCGACCCCGAACCGGACCGAGCCCTGCGCCTTCTCCGCGACGCGGATCGCGTCGACCATGGCGCGGAACTCGGCCGGCTCCATGGAGAACGCGCTGTCCGGGCCGGCGACGCTCCGGGAGCGCGTGAAGTGCTTCTCGAGGATGCAGCAGCCGAGCGCGACGGCCGCCACGGGAACCGTTCCCCCCAGCGTGTGGTCGGAGAGCCCCACGGGCACGTCGAAGGTCTCGGCGAGGTGCGGGATCGAGCGCAGGTTCATCTCCTCAGGCGGCGACGGGTACGCGCTCGTGCACTTCAGGAGCGCGAGCGCGCTCACGCCGGCCGACCGGGCCGCCGCGACGGCCTCCCCGATCTCCTCCAGGCTCGCCATGCCCGTCGAGAGGATCACCGGCTTGCCCGTCCGCGCGATCCGGCGGATCAGCCGCAGGTCCACGGCCTCGAACGACGCGATCTTGTAGGCGGGCATGTCGAGCCGCTCGAGGTAGTCGACGGCGGTCTCGTCGTAAGCGGTCGAGAAGAGGTCGATCCCGAGCTCGGCCGCGCGTCTCTGGAGCGGCTCGTGCCACTCCCAGGGCATGCACGCCTCGCCGTAGAGCTGATAGAGGCGCCGGCCCTCCCACAGCGTTCCCTTGCCGATCCGGAACGACTCGGCGTCGGAGTCGATGGTCAGGGTGTCGGGGGTATACGTCTGGAGCTTGACGGCGTCGGCGCCCGCCGCCTTCGCCTCGGCGAGGATCGCCATGGCCTCGTCGAGACTCTGGTGGTGGTTCGCCGACATCTCGGCGATGACGTACATCGGCTCGCCGGGACCGATCCGGCGGCCGTTGATCGTGAGGACGCGCGTCCGTCCGCCCGCGGCGGTCACCATCAGGCTCCTCCCGTTCGGGCCTGGACGAGGGGACGCGGCACGCGGCGCAGGATCGCGACGAACAGCAGGAGAAGCACGACGCCGGCGGCGGCCGCGATCGCGAATCCGGCCCGCGTCCACTCGGGGACGTAGCGGAAGGAGACCTCGCTCTTTCCCGGCGGCACGGCGACGCCGCGGAACGCGTCGTCCACCGGGAAAATCGGCACGGCCGCGCCGTTCACCCACGCCTTCCACCCGGGAACGAACGCGTCGGTCAGGACGAGCACGCCCGGCCCGGCCGCCTCGACCGCGAACGACAACCGGTCGGGAGTGTCGAGTGTCGCCGTCGCCCTGGCCGCTGCGCCGGCGGCGCCTCCGCCCGCGGCCGGAGCGCCGTCCTCGACGAACGCGGTGTCCCGGAGCTCCTCGAGCGGCGCTGACCCGAGCGCGGCCCTCAGGGCAGCCCGGCTCGGATAGCGCTCCTCCCGCGCGGCGACGAAGCTCCGCGGCAAGACATCCGGGTTCTCGAAGACACGCTCGTCGCCGTTCGCGAACACGAGCCGCCAGCGCGGATCCGCGAAGGGTGTCCCGCGCACGAGGAGCCAGCGGACTCCCATCAGGCTCGCGAGGTCGTCGTTGAGTTCGGGGCCCCAGGCGTACGCGCGCTGGCCCCAGTTCTCGAAGTACGTCCGCCGCGACGCGTCCCGATCGAGATGCGGCCGGATCAGCAGCCCGAAGAGCTCGTGGTAGCGCAGTGGGTAGACGTTCTGGTATCCGTCGGCGGCGAAGAGCCCGCGGAACATCAGGCGGTTGGCGTGATCCCGCGTGTTGCCCCGCGAGTGATCGCCGAGGAGCATCGCGCGGTGGCCGGCCGCGTTGGGCCGACTCTCGAGGAACCGGATCGCCGGCGTCTCTCCGAGCGTGGCGGCGAAGGAGTCCAGGCTGTTGGTCTCGATCCAGCGATCGATCCGCGCCGAGGCGAGGCGCTCGAGCAGGAGAGCCGAGAGGAGCGCCGCGACGAAGGTGCGCGAGCGGAAAAGGTCTTCGTCGTCCCCGCCCGGTCGCCGGCGCCTCCAGAGAACCACGACGCCGGCGAGCGCCGCGATGCCGAAGTACAGCGTCGCCAGGATCCAACCCGCGAGCCTCTCACGGCCCTCCGGGCTCGTCGGCCAGCCGCCCCCGCGCCGGAGGACGTACGCGGACACGCGCGCGCACGCCGCGAGGCCCAGGAGGAAGAGCGCGAGAGCCGCCGCGCACGCCGCCGTCCGCAGCGGCTTCCCGCCGGCCTCCCGCCGCGCGCGGCCCAGCGCGGCCGCGGCGACGCCGACGTTCGCCGCCATCGCGAACGGAACGAACAGGCGGATCCGGTCGAGCTCGAAGCTCCGCAGCAGGCCGAGGTGCCTCTGGTAGGGCACCAGCAGCATCGCGGCGAGGTCGACGACCGGCAGGACGGCGAGCAGCCAGACGATCGCCCGCTCGCGCCGCGTCGTTCGGGGCACGCCGATCGACAGCGCGAGAAGGACGATCCCCACGAAGCCGACGTACCAGGTCCCGGTCTGCGCCTCCCTCAGGCGCGCGCCGAGCGCGGTGACGACGGGACGGCCGACGATCGTCTCGGCGTAGTACTGCGGCCAGAGCCGCAGCGCGGTCGCCGCGTCGGGGATCCAGGCCAGGTTGTTGCGGATCGAGCGCTCGGAGTCGGGCAGGAGCCGCAGGAGAGTCAGCAGCACTGGGGCGTAGAGCGCGAACGCGAGCGCCCAACCGCCGGCCAGGGTCGCCAGCCGGGAGCGGCGCTCCGCGGGCGTGGCGGAGACCACGAGAGCGTAGGCGGCCCCGAGCGCCGCGGTCAGAACCGCGGGCTGAGGGCTGAAGTCGTAGAGCAGGAAGGCGGCGCACGCGGCCACCGGCGCGATCCGGAGGAGCCGGCCGCCGGGCCACGCCTCGACCCTGTCCCCGATCCACAGCGTCAGCGGCAGGAGGGCGGCCGAGAACCCGAAGCCGTAGTGCCAGTACGCCAGGCCGTAGACGAGCCCGCCGGCGAGCGCCGCGTACCGGGGCACGCGGACCGACTGCTCGAGGAAGAGGTGCATGGAGAGGCCGGAGAGGAAACAGAGGAGCCCGCTGAACGCCGCGAACGCGAAGAACGGCGTCGTGACGAGCGAGAGCAGGTTGTCGAGCGCGAGCGGGCTCGCGTTGAACTGCCCGAAGTACGCATTGCCGGACATGAGGTGGCGGTTCCAGAGCACGGGCCCGAAGGCCGCCGCGTCGAGGCGCAGGGCCCCGAGACGAGAGACGACGCCGTCGTCGAAGATGTCGTGGGCGTAGACGCGGGCCCGCGTCCCGGAGATCAGGATCTCGAGCATCGGGAAGCCCAGCAGCGCGGCGGCGGCGTAGGCGAGCCCGATGCGGCGCGGCCCGGCCGGCAGGACGGCGGCGCTCATGCGTCCTCGCCCCAGTCGACGAGCCCGTGGCTCGCCATCTCGGCCACCGTGCGGTACGCCTCACGGAACGGCACGCCCGCGTCGCGGGCGATCTCGACGATCGAGCGCGTGCCGTCGATGCGCTCCATCGTCGAGAAGAGCGCCCGGTGGCCCTCGCGGTCCGTGTACCAGTCCCGGTGAATGCCGTACCGGGAGCAGAAGACCTCTCCGCGGAAGCGGTTTCGGGGCGTGCGGTTCTGCTCGAGGATCTCCAGCATCCGGAGCACGAGGTCCCGGGAGGCCTGGAGTTTCTCGAGCGACAGGATCGACGGGTTGTCGTGGCTCGAGTGGTACTCGCGGTACGGGTGGTCGGGATGGTCCATCGGCAGGACGCGCGAGAGCGAAAGGAACGGGACACGTACGCCCGGCGCGTTGAACTGCTTCTCGTCGTTCCCGATGACCTTGCGGTACGCGCCGATCCACGCCTCGGGGTCCCGCTCGCGCAGTGCCTCCTCGAAGCAGTGGTCGATCGCGGTTGCGCCGAAGAGCGAGCTCTGGAGCGAGTGCGGATGGTCCTTGCCGAGCATCTCGAGGAAGAGCCCGCCGCGCATCTTCGGGATGAGCGCCTCGTGGTTGGCGAGGTACGCGACGGTCCCGACGGTCTCGGGGACGATGAGGATCCGATAGGTGTAGCGCAGATCGCGGCGCTCGCGCAGCGCGCGCGCCACGTCGATCGCCACGGCCACGCCGGTCAGATCGTCGTTGACCATCGTGGGATGGCAGAGGTGCGCCGCCAGCACGATCGTCTCCTCGGTCCGGCCCGGAATCACGATCTCGCCGACCTTGAGCGTGCCGTAGCTGAACGCGCTGCGGATCACGACGCGGTACTTCTCGTCGGTGAGCGTCTCGCGCTGGACCTGCGAGCAGCACAGGCCCCAGTCGCGGTCGTAATACTTGAAGATGAACGGAATCGCCTCGGGGATCCGCGGGTGGACGTGCAGGTGCCGCAGCAGCTCCTCGCGGGACACGATCCCCTCGAACGGCAGCGAGTACGACACGACATGGAGCGGATGATCCCCGTACGAGAACAGGCGCCGCCCGTCGAGCGTCTCGAGGTACGCCTCCTGGCAGGACCACTTCTCGGGCAGGATCCAGGTCCAGCACTCGGCTCCGGTCGGATACTCGTGGACCGTCATCGGCACCTGCCCGGCCAGAGCGAGCATGGCCTCGTCGAAGCCGCGCGAGACGAGGTCGCGCGGCAGCTTCCAGAGGCCGTCGATGATCTGCGCCATGGTCGCGTCGGCGGGCAGCGGCGCCGCCTGCGCGCGGCCGCCGTTCCGGGCGTCCTCGAGCGCGAGCGGGTCCGATGCCGGCCCGCGCGCGGAGAACCACGGATCGCGCGCGAGGGCGTCGGCCGCCAGCTCGTAGAAGGCCTGCGCGTCGGCGGCGACGATCTCGTCGCGGCCCACGGGCGCCGAACGGCGGACGCCCCGCTCGCGCGCCAGCCGCTCGAGCCTCTCGCCGTCCGGGTCCGCCTCGGGCGAGGCGATCCGGACGTTGTAGAGCCAGCCCTCCTTGCGCTCGCGGCCGTTCTCGCGGATGCGGCCCGTGAAGAGCTTGTCGAACCTCCACGGCACGCGGCAGACGGACTCGACGTAGTGGCGGAACGTCGCCTCGTGCAGGCCGACGCCGAGGAGAACGATCTTTCCGCCCGCCTTGCGCAGCCGCGCGAACACGCTGTCGTCTCCCAGGCACACCGGCGGCAGCCCGGACAGCAGCTCCGCCGCGCGCGGTCCCACCCCCGCGACCGAGAAGATCGGATCGCGCGAGCGGATCGCCCCCGGCAGTGCGCGGACGTGCTCCGGGAACGCCGCGAACGTGTTCCAGAGCCCGGCGATCGCGGGCGTGCGGGCCGGGTCGAAGGGCTCCTGCCGGCAGAAGGAGAACGTGAACGTCGGGACGAGGACGGTGCCCTTCGGGCCCACGGCCTCGCGCACGGAGTCGTACAGGAGCGTCGCGAGACCCGCGTCGTCCGAGACGCCGTCCGCGCGGCCCAGCGTCTCCGCGCAAGCGTGCACGAACACGAGGTCGCCCGCGCCGATCCCGATCGCGCGCAGCCCCGCGAGCAGGTCCTCGCGGCCGTAATCGGCGCCCGCGGACGAGGGAAGGCGGTTCGCCCGGCTCATTTCGCCTCGGCCTCCTCGAGCTCCACGCGGACGTGAATGCGCCGGCTCCCGGCCGTGAGGTACGCGCCGGCGTGAGGCGGAAAGGTTCGGGCCCTCAGGATGTCGACGAGCTCCCCCGCCGCGTACGCGCGGCCGGGATCGATCGCGTCGATCGCCTCGACGTCGCGCACCCGATGAAAGCTCCCCTCCCCCGACTGCGGGGTGCGCCCCGCGCGGCCCGCGGCGAAGAGCGGCCACGTGTCCCGGAAGAGCTCGAGGCTCGCGGCCTCGAGCTTCCCGTAGAGGGTCTCGCCCGTGTCGTGCGGCGCGACCTCGACGCGGCGCTGCGCGATGATGTCGCCCGTGTCGACGCCGTCGTCGACGTAGTGCAGGGTCGTCCCGGCGGGCGTGCGCTCGACGATGCTCCACACGTTCGGGTACGCGCCCCGGTTCCAGGGCAGGTATGCCGGATGAAGGTTGATGCACTCGCGCGGGAAAAGGCTCCGGATCGGCGCGCGCAGCATGTAGCCGAACATCACCGAGACGCCGACCTCCGCTCCGCGCGCTTCGAGCGCGGAGCGGACTTCCTCCTGGTTCAGCGCGGACGCGTCGAGCTCGTCGCCGGGCCGCACGCCGCTCGCCGCCAGGATCTCGGCGCCGAACTTGCGCCGCTCCCGCGGATGCAGCACGAGCCCGACGATCTCCTCGCCGCGCGCGCGGAGCTCCTCCGCGACGCTCGCGCCCAGGCGGTTGTTGGCGAAGAGAACGACGCGCATGCTCTGGGTCAGGCCGCCTTCGCCGTGGCCAGCCGGCGGACCACCCGCTCGGCGCCGGCGCCGTCGATCAGCCGCCGCCCCGCCTCCGACAGGCGGGTCCGGGCCGCCCGGTCGCGCGCGAGCTCCCCGACCGCTCGCCCCAGGGTCTCCTCGGTGACGTCGGTGTGCCAGCCGAGGTCTCGCGCGACTCCGGCGCGGGACAGGCTCTCGGCGATGGGCCGCTGGTTCGGGGCGACGGAGATCGTCAGAGCGGGCACGCCGAGGAACGCGAGCTCCCAGCACGTGCTGCCGGCCGCGGTCACCGCGAGATCGCTCCACGCGAGCAGGCCCGCGACGTCCTCGACTCCCGAGAGCAGGCCCTGCGCGAGCCCCGCCTTCGCGGCCTCCGCCCGGAGCGCGTCCCCTCGGGGATTCTCGGGCCCGACCAGCACGCGGACCTCCGCGGATCCGGCGAGACCGGCGAGCGCCCGCACCGCGAGACGCGTGAGGTCGGCGGGGTCGCTTCCCCCGAGCGTGACGAGGATGCGCCGCGCCTCCTCCGGGATCGTCCGCGGGAAGCCCCGATACGCGGCGAACTCCCGCCGCAGCAGCGCGAAGTCCCCGCCGAGCAGGAGCCCGGTGTGCGGCGCGCGGTCGGCGTACATCTTCGGCTCCGCGTACAAGTTCTGGTTGAGGACGAGGTCGGCCGTGTACGGCCCGGCCTCGCCGAGGTCGTCGACGACGAGCACCGCGGGGCCCTGTCCCCGCAGGCTTCGCGCGTACGCCGCGCCCGCCCAGTAGCCGTCGACCACGATCCACGAGGCGAGGGCGGCCCTCGCCGCGGCCAGCGTCTGCGCCGCGTCCGCCTCGCTCCCCGGCGCGGCCTCGAGGGGGTCCACCACGATGCCCTCGCGGCGCAGGCGCGCGGCGAGGCCGTCGCCGCAGCGCGTCATCAGGAAGCGCGCGGGACCGCCCGCGGCGTCCTGCCAGGCCTGGGCGAGCGCGAGGCAGCGCATGGCGTGGCCCGTGCCGCCCTGCGCGTCCGCCTCGACGCGAACGACGAGCGCTCCGAGGGACGTCATGGCCGCACCAGCTGGTCCTCGGCCAGCGACTTCTTGAGCCCCTCGTCGCGGACGATGCCGGCGTTGATGCGGGCGAGCTCGGGCTCCGACGACAAGAGCGCGAGCACGTCCGCCATGCCGAAGCTCCGATCCCCCATCCGCTCGTAGACGGCGCGGACGAACTCGAGGTCGGTCGCCTCGTCCACGACCCAGCGCCGCCCCGAGAGATCCGGGGCGTGCGTGACGTTGAACGTCCGGAACCGATCCGGGTGCTGGCGGATGTAGAGGGTCACGTGCTCGCGCTCCGACTGCCAGCGCGCCTCGCGATCCGCGCGCGCGAGCGCCTCCGCCGAGAGGATCTCGGTGTCGAGCCCGTGGGGGAACGTCGGCGGGTTGATGTTGGAGGCATAGTCGTAGGGGAGGTCCTTCCCCCGGAAGGCGTCCACCACGCGGTCGATGACCTCCGGGTCGATGAGCGGGCAGTCCGCCGTGATGCGCAGGATCGGGTCGGCCGCGTAGCGCGCCGCCGCGCCGACGTAGCGGCCGAGCACGTCGGACTCGCTGCCCCGGAAGCAGGCGAACCCCCGCCGCCGGCAGATCGCCTCGACGGCGTCGTCGCGCGGGTCGTCGGAGGTCGCGACGACGGCCCGGTCCACGCGGGAGGCGGCCTCGACGCGCTCGACGACGCGCTCGAGCATGGAGCGGCCGACGATGGGCGCGAGGACCTTGCCCGGGAGCCGGCGCGAGCCCACGCGCGCCTGGATGATCGCGACCGTGTTGCCGCCGCGGGTTCCCATCAGTGATCCGCCGGCTTCTCGGCGAACACGTACATGCTGTTCCGCCAGAACGCGAACTTGTGCTGCGTCCGGAAGACGCGCTTCACCAGGAACTTCAAGTGATCCCGGAGCGGATGCGCGTAGGGCGAGCCGAGGTACGGGAAGGTGACGTCGACGTTGCGGAAGCCGCCGTTGCGCAGCACCATCTTGAGCGACGCGTCGCTCGGGATCCAGAAGTGCAGATGCTCCTCGAGGTACGGCAGCGTCCCGAACGCGCGGTAGTACGGAGAGTTCGTGTTGGGCGAGAGCAGGAAGAGCGTCCCGCCGGGCCGCAGCGCCCGGAACGCCGCGTAGAGGTACTCGAACGGGTTCGGCAGGTACTGGATCGTCCCCCGGAAGACGATCAGGTCGAAGAAGTTCTCCTCATCGAAGATCGACTTCGTGAACGAGATCCCGGCGCTCTGCGCACGCTGCCGCGCGAACTCGGACACCTCCATCCCCCAGGCCTGCGACAGGTCCCACCCGATCGTCTCGAGAAACTCCCCCGTCGAGCACCCCACGTCGAGCACGCGTCCCTTGAGGAAGACCCCGGGGTCGAGGCGCTCCTCGAGCAGCCGCCTCTCGATCGCGAACGCGGCCAGACGAACCGGATCGTTCTTCTGCCGGTGCGCGAAGTAGGTGGACCCGTAGGCCGAGGGATCGACCATCGCCGCCTGCAGATCCGTTCGCGTCCGGGGAGGACCGACTTCGGAGTTCCTAGAACCCATGCTCCCCGCTGCAGTTTCCGGTCGGGCGGTCCCGCGTCACGCCGAAGAGCGAGACGTCGGGCCGAGGGCAACGCGCGATGACCCACACCGGCCGCGTCTCCCCGCCGGCGAGGCCGAGATCGCGCGCGGGATCGATCTCGACCGCTCCGCCCGGAACGAGTCGAAGCTTCCGGTCCCCCACGTGGCCGGATTCGTCGTAGAACGCCATCTCGACGTCGCAGGCGTCGGCTTCCGGGGAGTTGCCCACGATCGCGAAGCGCGAGTCGATGCCGTCGCCCACGATCGACTGCGCCCACGTCAGCCCCGGCCGCTGCGGCGTGTAGACGTTGGGGTTGAAGAGCGACACGTTGATCGAGGAGGAGAGGCCTCCGCTCGAGTAGGCGAGCTGGTGGTTCGCGCGGCACGGCACCGCGCCGCCGTCCGGCGCGTCGGCGTAGACGACGAACGTGCGCACGTCCTCCGGCGCGACCCCGGCCTCGCGCGCGAGCGTGGCGACGTCCGCCTCCAGGACGCGCGGCCCGGGACTCTCCACGCAGCCGGCCTTCGCCCGCCCGAGCTCCTTCCCGTCCGCGCCGCGAAGACCCACGGTGATCTGAAGGCCGCCCGGCGACTGGACCGGGTACATCCGGATCGCGCTGTCGAACGACGCGAAGTGCGGGTAGCTCCGGAACGAGCCGCGGCCGTCCTCCCAGTACTCGGGCAGCCCGGAGCAGTCGTAGTAGCTGTGATTGGCGCTGAACGCGCCGTCGGGCGCGCGGATGCCCGCCAGCATCCGCCCATAGAAGAGGAACTGCTCGGGCTGGCGGATCTTGAGGACGCCGGAGGTCGCGCCGTCGACCTCGGGGAAGGTCTCGCGCACCGAGACGACCTGCTGGGTCAGCCGGGGCCGGTCCACGGGGAGGGCGGCGTGGTACGTCCGGCCGGGCGTCGCGAGATCGAGCGCGAGCTTCCCGCGGCACGCCGTCGGGCCGGAGGTGAACACCGCGAAGGTGTCGCGGCCTCCCGAGAGGTCGACGTCGATGGAGGCCTCCGCGTTCTGCTGCGCGTTGATCGCGTCGTTCTCGAAGACGTCGTTGAGCACGCGGTTGAAGGCGTGGACCGTGTTGTAGAAGCCGGGGCCGTGGTGGTTGACCATCACGGCCGGGAACGGGATGAAGAGGTTGTCGGCCGCGAAGAACTCGACCATGTACGTGTCGACCGGCGCGTCGACGCTGCCGGTCAGGCGGAAGCGGTAGACCCTCGGCTCCTGGATCGGGTGCAGGCGCGACTCGATGCGCTGGCCCTCCGCGTCGATGGCGGTGATGCGGCATGCGACGTGCGGGTAACCGCGCTTCAGCAGGAAGTGGTTGACGAAGCTGATCTCCGCGACCGCGCCCGGGAGCTCCGGGACGAGCAGCGAGGCGCGATGGACCGAGTCCCGGGCCGGGTCCCTGTGGGCCTGGATCCGGGTCTTCTCGACGTCCTTGAACTTCTTCATGGGAGGGTCCTCAGGCGGCGAAGGAGGAGATGACCTCGAGCGTCGTGTCGATCACCGTCGCGACCTGCTCGTCGGTCATGCGGGCGAAGAGGGGAAGAGTCAGGATGCGCTCGTACGCGGCCTCGGCCCTCGGGCACAGCCCGGGACCGGTGCCGAAGCGCTTCCGGTAGTAGGGATGCAGGTGGACCGGCACGTAGTGCACGTTGACGCCGATGCCGGCGGAGCGCAGCGCGGCGAAGACCTCGCGACGACCGGCACCCGCGCGCAGCCGCTCGAGGCGAAGCTGGACGACGTAGAGGTGATGGGCGTGCGTGACGCCGGGACGCACCGCGAGCGGCGCGAAGAGGCCGTTTCCGGCGAAGGCCTCGTCGTACCGGCGCGCGATCGCGCGTCGGCGCGCCACCCAGGCCGGCAGCTTGCGCAGCTGGCTCTCGCCGAGCGCGCACTGGAAGTCGGTCAGCCGATAGTTGAACCCGAGCTCGACCATCTCGTAGAACCACGAGCCCTCGGCCTCGCGTTGCCGGTGGTCCGTCGTGATGCCGTGGTTGCGGAACACGCGCATCCGGCGGGCGAGCTCGGGGTCCGCCGTCGTGATCACGCCCCCCTCGCCCGAGGTGATGGGCTTGACCGGGTGGAGGCTGAACGTGTTGAGGTCCGCGAGCGTGCCGACCGTCTGGTCCCCGTCGCGGCCGCCCAGCGCGTGGCACGCGTCGTCGACGAGGCGCAGGCCGTGCCGCTCCGCGAGAGTCCGGAGCGGGCGGTAGTCGCAGGGCTGGCCGGCGTAGTCGACCGCGGCGATCGCCTTCGTCCGCGAAGTGACGCGGGCCGCGGCCGCCTCCGGGTCGAGGAGCAGGGTCTCCGAGTCCACGTCGGCGAAGACGGGCGTCCCGCCCTGATAGACGACGGCGTTCGCGGTCGCGGCGAACGTCATGGCAGGCACCACGACCTCGTCGCCCGGCCCGATCGCGAGCGCGTGCATGGCCGTGTGGAGCGCGGCCGTGCCGTTGCTGACCGCCACGGCCTCGCGCGCCCCGACCGCGGCCGCGAAGGCGCGCTCGAAGCGCTCGACGCTCGGGCCGGTCGTCAGCCAGTCGGAGCGCAGCACCGCTTCGACGGCGGCGACGTCGTCGTCTTCGATCCACTGCCGCCCGTACGGGATGTGGGTCCGGGAGCTCGGCGGTGCGCTCGGAGTCGTCGTGCGGGTGGCCAACGGCTTGCTCACGTCGTCACGGGCGTCGGCCGCGAGTCCCGCGGCGCGCCGGTCGTCGCCGTGTCCTCGACCATGCCGCGGATATCCTCGGTCGTCAGAATCTCCGGGTTGTTGTCGCTCGCGTAGGTGAATCCCTCGGGCAGCGATTGCCCGCCGGTCCAGGGGTCCGCGCCGAAGAGCCAGCGTGGCGCCGGCTTGACGACGAACATGTCGTCGAACGCGAGCGTGTTCCGCGCCTCGTCCTGAGACACGAGCACCTCGTGGAGCTTCTCGCCGGGCCGGATCCCGATCGTGTCGATCCGGCATCCGGGAGCCGCCGCCTCCGCGAGGCTCCGGAGCGCCGCGCTCGGCAGCTTCGGCACGAAGACCTCGCCGCCGTGCATCATCTCGATGCTGCGGATCACGAAGCGGACGCCCTGCTCGAGCGTGATCCAGAAGCGGGTCATCCGCAGGTCGGTCACGGTGACGAACCCGTTCTTCCTCTGCTGCTGGAAGAGCGGGATGACGCTGCCCCGGCTGCCGATCACGTTCCCGTAGCGCACGCAGGAGAACCGCGTCGGGCTGCTGCCGCTGTAGGCGTTGCCCTGGATGAAGAGCTTCTCGGCCACCAGCTTCGTCGCGCCGTAGAGGTTGACGGGGTTGACCGCCTTGTCGGTCGAGAGCGCGAGGACCTTCTGGACTCCCGCGTCGAGCGCCGCCGAGATGACGTTGCGCGCGCCGTTGACGTTCGTCATGACGGCCTCGATCGGGTTGTACTCGCAGGCCGGGACCTGCTTCATCGCGGCGGCGTGGACGACGATCTGGACGCCCTGGAACGCGCGGCGCAGGCGCTCCTGATCGCGGACGTCGCCGATGAAATAGCGCATCGGCTTGCCCTCGCGGTCGGAGAAGACCTGCCGCATGTCGTGCTGCTTGAGCTCGTCGCGCGAGAACACGATGAGCCGCGCCGGCCGGAACTCCTTCAGCATGATCTCGATGAACTTCCGGCCGAAGGAGCCCGTGCCGCCCGTCACGAGGACGGACTTGTCGGACCAGTCGAATCGCGATTCGGGACTCACCTTCATCGTTTCACCTCTCCGGGGGCGCCGACACCGAGTGCCGCGCGGCGCTCCCTGGGAGGAACCGGGAGGCCGTCCTTCACGAACACGGGCTTCACGGTTCCGTCGGGCATGATCCATTCGTAGGGAACGACGACGGACGTGGCGTGCGCCACGAACCGGTGGAAGAACTCTCCGGAGAAGCCGTAGTCCTCGGCCTGCGCGTTCACGGTGAACGACGCGACCTCCTGGACCCGGACGATCGGCTCGCGCGCGTCCGGACCGACCACCGCCATCTTGACCGTGTAGGACTGCGGCAGCAGCGGGAGCGACTTGAACCTGCAGGCGAGGACGCCCCGGCCCTCGAGCGCGTCGGGCCGCTGTCCGTCGAGCAGCATGTTCGCCGCGAAGCAGGAGCCCTGGATGCTCTCGACCAGGAGGCGCACGTAGACTCCCGTGAGCGGCTTCTCCGCCTCGAAGGCGATCTGGACGCACAGGTCGTCGCCGGGGCTGAAGAACTGGGTGCGCTCGCCGGCGCCGTTCCAGAGCGTGACGCTTTCGATCTTGAGCCCGTGCTCCGAGTTGACGAACTGGAAGTCCCCCGAGGCGAGCGCCTGGAGGTATCTGCCCGTGACCTCGTCCGCGGGCCCGTCCGCCCCGAGGGTTCCCGACTCGACCCAGATCGCGCGCCCGCAGAGCGCGGAGACCGCGGTCATGTTGTGGCTGACGAAGAGAACGGTCCGGCCGGCCGCGGCGACCTCCTCCATCTTGCCGAGGCAGCGCTTCTGGAACGCCAGGTCGCCCACCGCGAGGACCTCGTCGATCAGGAGGATCTCGGTCTCGAGGTGCGCCGCGACCGCGAACGCCAGGCGCATGTACATGCCGCTCGAGTAGTGCTTGACCGGCGTGTCGACGAACTTCTCGAGCTCCGCGAACTGCACGATGTCGTCGAAGCGCTTGTCGATCTCGCGGTTGCGCATCCCGAGGATCGCGCCGTTCAGGTACGTGTTCTCGCGCCCGGTCAGCTCGGGGTGGAACCCGGTGCCCACCTCGAGGAGCGAGCCCACGCGGCCATGGATCTCCGCCCGCCCCTGCGTCGGCATCGTGATGCGCGAGAGGATCTTGAGGAGCGTGCTCTTTCCGGCGCCGTTGCGGCCGATGACGCCCACCGCTTCACCGTCGCCGACCTCGAAGCTGACGTCGCGGAGCGCCCAGATCGTCTCCGCCGGAGGCCGCTTGCCGCGGCGGCCGACCTTGACGCGCTCGAACGGGCGCGCGACGGCCTCCATCAGCGTCTCGCGCAGCGTCCGGTAGCTCGCGCGCGAGCGGCCGAGCGTGTACTGCTTTCCCAGGTCCTTGACCCGGATGGCGAGTCGGCTCATCAGACGATGTCCGCGAAGGTCGCTTCCATGCGACGGAGGTAGAACGAGCCCGTCACGAGCATGACGAGGGTGACCAGCACGCTCATGGCGAGCAGCTGCGCCGGAAACGGCGTGCGGCCGAGGAGCGCCCAGCGGAAGCCCTCGACGACTCCCGCCATGGGGTTCAGACCGTAGATCCAGCCCGGCAGCCCGTGCTCGGCCAGCTTGGCCGTGACCTTGCTCGCCGGATAGATGACCGGCGTCACGAAGAGCCAGATCTGGACGAGGAACGGGACCACGTAGCGCACGTCCCGGTACTCGACGTTGAGCGTCGCGAGCCACAGGCCCGCGCCGAGAGACGCCGCCAGCGAGAGCAGGAAGATCGCGGGGATCCAGATCACGAGCAAGGACGGCCAGATCTTGTAGTACGCCATCAGCCCGAAGAGCGCGACGAGCGAGACGGCGAAGTCGATGACGCCCGAGAGCACCGCGGCCATCGGGATCACGATGCGCGGGAAGTAGACCTTCTTGATCAGGTTCGACGAGGTCACGAGACTCGCCGAGGACAGCGAGAGCGCCTGCGAGAAGAGCGTCCAGGGCAGGAGGCCGGTGTACGAGAAGATCGGATACGGCAGGCCGTCGGAGCCGACCTTCGCCAGGCCCCCGAAGAAGATCGTGAACACGACCATCGTCAGGAGCGGCTGGAGCACGGCCCAGGCCGCCCCCAGCGCCGTCTGCTTGTAGCGGATCTTGACGTCGCGCCAGGCCAGGAAGAACAGGAGCTCGCGGTATTCCCAGATCTCGTTGAGGCGCAGGGCGGCCCAGCCCTTGGTCGGCCGGATCACGACCGTCGGGGAAACCGGTTGGGCGGGATGCGTGGCGCTCATCGGATGTCCTTCCTGGATGCGGCGGACACGGGCCGCTCCGCGCCGGCTTCCGTCGTCGCGAGACCGCGGTAGTGGGAGACGCTGCGGCGCAGACCCTCCTCGAGGACGACGCTCGGCCGGTAGCCGAGCAGGCGTCCGGCGTCCGAGAGGTCCGCGAGCGAGTGCGGGACGTCGCCCGGCCGCGGCGGCCCGTGCCTCGGCGGCGGCGCTTCGCCCACGATCTCGCGGATGGCGCGGGAGAGCTCGAGCAGGCTCGTCCGGCGTCCGGCGGCCACGTTGTACGCCCGCCCGCACGATTCCGCGGGCGCCGTCGCGGCCAGAAGATTCGCGGCGACCGCGTCGCCGACGAAGGTGAAGTCGCGCGTCTGCGTCCCGTCCCCGTGGATCAGCGCGGGCTCGTCGCGAAGCGCCGCGCGGAAGAACAGCGGGATGACCGCCGCGTACGGCCCGTCCGGATCCTGGCGCGGGCCGTAGACGTTGAAGTAGCGCAGGCCGATCAGCTCCATCCCGAAGCACGAGCCGAAGATCTCGGCCAGCTGCTCGTCCATCTTCTTCGAGAGCGCGTAGGGCGATACGGGCCTGCCCTCTTCGCCCTCCCGCTTGGGGAGCCGCGTGCTGTCGCCGTACACGCTGGACGAGGATGCATAGACGACCCGCGTCGCGCCGGCGTCCCGCGCGGCCGCGAACACGTTCGCGGTCCCCGAGACGTTGACCGCGAAGCTCGTCGCCGGATCCTTCATCGAGCGCGGCACCGAGCCCAGCGCCGCCTGGTGGAACACCCACGAGACGCCGGCGCACGCGCGGCGGCACGTCTCGGCGTCGCGCAGGTCGCCCTCGAGGAAGTCGAAGTCGATCGCACGGGCCGCGTCGCTCAGGTTCTCGCGCCTCCCGTTGGAGAGGTTGTCGAGCACGCGCACGCGCGCGCCCCGCTCGATGAGCGCGTCGACGAGGTGCGAGCCGATGAAGCCCGCGCCGCCGGTGACCAGCACCGCGCGGCCGCGGAAGTCTTCGGGCCGGAGGGCCCGCGGCGCGAGCGCCGGCTGCGAGTCGGAAGTCCTGTCTGCCACGGAATCCCTACGCCTTGACGACCTTCCGGTGCGGCTCGCGGTAGACGCCCCGCGTGTCCACGATGAGCCGCGCGTGCTCGAGGACCTTCTTGTAGTCGACCGCCGTGTGGTCGGTGACGATCAGGACGGCGTCCTGCTCCGCCAGCATCTCCGGCTCGAGCGGCTGCGATGCGAGGGCGGGCAGCTTCGGCCAGGTGCGCATCTTCGGCGCGAGCGGGATGTGCGGGTCGTGGTACGAGACGCGCACGCCGAGGTGGAGCAGCCGCTCCAGGATCTCGAACGCCGGGCTCTCCCGGGGATCGTCGATGTCGCGCTTGTACGCGAGCCCGAGGAGCAGCACCCGGCTGTCGCGGAGGGGACGGCCGCGCTCGTTCAGCGCGAGCTGCAGCTTCTCGACGACGTAGTGCGGCATCTGGACGTTGATCTCGCCGGCGAGCTCGATGAAGCGCGGCGCGGCGCCGTACTCCCGCGCCTTCCACGAGAGGTAGAACGGGTCGAGCGGGATGCAGTGGCCTCCCCAGCCCGGACCGGGATCGAAGCGCATGAAGCCGAACGGCTTCGTCGAGGCGGCGTCGAGGACCTCCCACACGTCGATTCCCATACGGTCGAAGACCATCTTGAGCTCATTCGCGAGCGCAATGTTGACCGCCCGGAAAATGTTCTCGACGAGCTTCGTCGCCTCGGCGGTCCGGGCGTTGCGCACGCGGACCGTCCGCTTGACGACGGTGTCGTAGACGGCCTGGGCGAGGTCGCCGGCGAGCTGGTCGACGCCGCCGACGACCTTCGGGATCGTGCCGGTCGAGAACGACGGGTTGCCCGGGTCCTCGCGCTCGGGCGAGAACGCCAGGAAGAACTGCTCCCCGCACTTGAGGCCCGTCTCCTCGAGGAGGCCGCGGACGAGCTCGTCGGTGGTGCCCGGATAGGTCGTCGACTCGAGCACGATGAGCTGTCCCTCGCGCAGGTGCGCGGCGACCTGGCGCACGGTGCTCGTCACGTAGCTCATGTCCGGCTCGCGCTGCGGCGTGAGGGGCGTGGGGACGCAGATGATCACCACGTCCGCCCCGGCGATCCGCGCGAAGTCTTCGGTCGCCTGGAACCGTCCGCCCGAGACCGCGCGGGTCAGGCGCGCCCCGTCGAGGTGCTGGATGTACATGCGTCCGCGGCGCAGGGACTCGACCTTCTGGACGTCGACGTCGAACCCCACGGTCGGGAATCCCGCCTCCGAGAAGGTCAGGATGAGGGGCAGGCCGACGTAACCGAGGCCGATGACGCCGACCGTGGCGGTGCGGTCCGCGATGCGCTGGCGGAGCTGTTCCGCCAGGCCGGCTCCCGTTCTGGTCGTCTCTTGTTCGTTCACTGGCTTCACGGCGTCCATCCCCAATCCCCCCCGCTTCCCTGATTCGCTGCTCAGGCTCCGCCCCTTTCGGTGTACGCCGGAAAAGGGCCGCTCACCGACTCGGATCGCATCATTTGAGAGAAGCGCCTTCTCCCGGATTAGGCGACGGCGCTTCTCGAGTCTCTTCGGGCCGGCGCCGAGGAGACGAGGGGGACGACCATGTCCCTCTCGAGCTCGACGGCCACGGCCTTGCGCAGCATCGTGATCGAAACGACGAGACGGGCGCGTCCGCGGAGGACGACGCCGGTATAGCCCTGGAAGGGCCCGCGCACGACGCGCACGGGGTCCCCCGGCTCGATGACCTCGAGTGGAACGAGCGGCGCGCCGGAGAGCTGGAGCTGACGCAGCTGCAGAAGCTCTTGATTCAGAAGGTCCTGGTCCGGGACATCCAGGATCCGGACGATCTGATGGCTGCGGATGACCGCGTGCCGGACATCCGCGCCGCCACGGAAGAAGACGTAGCCCGGAAAGAGAGGCGGATAGGAGACGAAGGTCCGCCCGGACCGGCGGGTCGCGCGCTCCTCGTTGGGTAGGTAGAACGGGATGCCGCGGGGCAGCAGATACCGGACGAGCTCCTTCTCCTGGCGGCTCCGGGTGTGGGCCACCCACCAGGGGGTATCCCCCTGAGGCAACTCGAAGATCTCCCTGGGAAAGATCTCCGTTCCGCGCTTGAGGAGCGGCATTGCCCCGGGTCTCCTTCGTTCGCCAGCACCCTCACCGGGAGAGGCAAACCGTTGATTGTGTGAGCGGCGATGATACCACAGGGACGCTGGTCCGATTTCCGGCGACCTGACCTTCGGTACAGGTCAAAAAACCCTCCCTGCGGACAGTTTTTCGAAGCCGTTCCGCTCAGCTGGTTCCGCTCGCCTCCACCTTCTGTGCCGCAGGGTCCGCCGCCAACACCCGCTCTCCATAGTTGAGGTGGCGGTACTCGTAGCCCCCGTAGTAATCCGAATCGAGCTCGAGCCCGGACAGGAGGACTCCCAGGATCGAGACTCCGCCGCGCAGGAGCTTGTCGCGGACGCTCCGCACCTGCTCGCGCGGCGTCCGTCCCGCGCGCACGCAGATGACGACGCCGTCGGTGTGCTGGCCGAACACGAGGACGTCCGAGGTGGCCAGCACCGGCGGCGTGTCGACCACGACGTGGTCGAAGTTCGACGCCGCGAGCTCGAGGAAGCGGCGCATGTCGTCGGAGGACAGGAGGCCGGACGGGTTCGGCGTCTCGGGGCCCGCCGGCACGAGGAAGACGCCCGGCACCGAGGTCTTCGCGATCACGCGAGAGGGCTCCATGCCCTCCGCCAGGATCGAGACCAGGCCGAGCCGGTTGGACACGTCGAGGACCTTGTGGAGGCGGCCGCGGTGAAGATCCGCGTCCACGAGCAGCACGCGCCGGCCGAGCTGCGCGAGCACGACCGCGAGGTTGACGGCCGTCGAGGACTTGCCTTCCTCGGGGACCACCGACGTGATCGCCACGATGCGAACGCCTCCGGCCCGCGAGAACAGGAGCGCCGTGCGGAACGCGCGGTACGCCTCGGCAATCGCGGAGCGGGGGGCGACGTGCGGCAGGAGGTCGACGGTCGGTCCCGCCGGGCCTCCCGAGGGTCCGGAGGGCGACTTCTCCCGTTTGAAGCCGTACGTCTTGGTCCCGCCGACCAGCGGAATCGCGCCGAGGTTCGGCAGCTGCAGGTACGTCTCGACCTGGTCGGTCGTCCGCAGGCTGCGGTCCAGATACGACAGCAGGAAAGCGAACGCGAGCCCGCCGCCCAGTCCGAGGACGAGCGCGACCGCCAGATTCTTCGTCGCGGAAGGACGGAACGGGCGTCCGGGCGGCAGCGCCTGGTCGACCACGCGGATGTTGATCAGCTGCGTCTCGCGCAGCCGCGAGAGCACCTCGGTCTCGCCCTGCTGTTTGAGGAGGCTGTCGAGCAGCGCGCGCTTCGTGTCGATCTCGACGCGGAGGTTGCTGTACTCCGAGGTGCCCTGGTTGAGCGCCTCGGTCTGCTGCGCCCGCATCATCTCCTTGAGGCTGCTCTCCCGTCGCAGCGCCGTCAGGTAGTCGCTGCGCGCCGCCTCGCGCGACTTCGTCGCCGTCTCCTGGACGGCGGACAGGATGCGCGCCCGCCCGTCGTCGATCTGCTTCTTGAGCTGCTGCATCGCCGGGAACTCGGGCTTGTACGTGCCGAGCTTCTCGGCGTACTCGCGCTCCATCCGGGCCTGCTCGGTGCGGAGCGGAGCCAGGATGCCTCCGACCGCCGATTCGGCGATCGTCTCGGAGGGCGTGTTCTGCAGCTCCTGGTAGCGCGCCTCCTTGCCGACCCGCTCCGCGACCGCCGCGTTGTAGTCCTGACCGATCGACTCGAGGCTGTGCGAGGCGCTCGCCTTGGGGTCCGCGATGATGTCGTTGCGCCGCGCGAACGACAGCAGCGTCTTCTCCTTCTGCTCTATCTCCCGCTTGGCCTGCTCGATCTGGGTCGCGAGGAACTCGGCGGACTGTCCGATCTGTTTGAAGCGCGACTCGATGTTCCACTCGATGTAGGCGTCCGCGATGCCGTTCGCGACCCGCGCCGCGAGCCGCGGAGTGGGCGCCTTGTAGGAGACCTCGACGAGGCTCGTGCCGCGGACGATCGTGGCCTGCGCGTTCCCCTTGACCGTCAGCGCCGCCGCCGCGACTTCCTCGTCGGTCGGCGCGCGCTTCGTCGGGACCTTGCGGCCGGCGAACATCGCCGGGTCCGGCGGCTTGAAGGCGGGATCCGCCAGGAGGTTCAGCTTCTTCACGACGCGCTCGGCGACGTCGCGGCTCTCCAGCAGCTCGATCTGGCTGGGCAGGAACTCGGCCTCGCCGTCTCCGCCCGCGTTGGGCATCGACACGGAGAGGCCCAGCGGGTTGTTCGTCTGGCGCACGATGTCGAGGACGACCGTGGCGCGGTACATCGGCTTCGACAGCACCGTGACGACGATTCCCGCGAGCAGCGCCACGATGACGCAGGCGATGATCATCCGCCGGTGCTTGAGGACGATCGCCCAGTAGTCCGAGAGGTGGACCTCGGGCTCTCTCTGTTCCTCGGGAAACTCCTCGAACGAACGGGTCGGCGTCTGAGCCATTAGAAGAACGACTCCTTCACCACGACCACGTCATCCGGCTCGATGACGGGGTCCGGATCCTTACCCGACATGATGCGCCCGAACTCGTAGACCGACTCCGAATCTTTGCCGTCCTTGCCCTTCCGCTTGACCCGGATCGTCTTGGAGGCGCGGTCCGTCAGACCGCCGGCCTTCGAGATCACCGAGAGGAGCGACACGCGATCCTCGCTGTCGAACTGGAGGGCGCCCGGCGTCTTGACCTCGCCCAGACAGTAGACCGTGATCGTCGACCGGGCCCGCACGTTGATGACGTCGGCCGGCTGGATCGGAATGTTCCAGTAGGGCGTCGCCGACTGAAAGAGGTCGGCTGTGTCGATCTCGAGAGTGTCCGAGAGCCCGTTGTCCGCTCGGCGCAGGACGTAGATCTTGCGGCCCGCCCGCTCCGTGAGCCCCCCCGCCGCCGTGATCGCGTTCATCAGCGTCCATCTCCCGGAGATGCTGAGGGTACCGGGCTTCAGCACGGCGCCCAGCACCGACACGGGCTTGTTGGAGAACTCCTTCACGACGACCGAAACGTTGGCCCGGTTGACGTATTTCGTCGTCACGATCGACTCCAGGCGGTCCTTGACCTCGCTCGCCGTCAGCCCGGCCACGGGCATGGGGCCGACGAGCGGCAGCTCGATCGAGCCGCCGTCGTTGACGCGGCGCTCGACGTTGAGCTCCGGAAGCTCGAGGACCTTGATCTCCAGCAGGTCCCTGGGCCCGACCCGGTAGTCGCCGGAAGGCTCCTGCGCCGTCGCGGCGCCGGCCGAGAGGAGGAGGAGGACAGAGACCGCGAGGCTCGCTCTCTTCATCGCACGAACTCCCCGTTGAAGGCCATCGTGATCGTGAACCGCGTAATCGTCCGATCGTTTCCGGGGGTATTCGAACCGTACTCCGTCCGGGTCACGAGCCCCGTCAGCACGACCGGCGGAAAGACGATCATCGAGGCGCCGCCGCCGAAGAGGGTGATCTGGTCGCGGCGGTGGACCACCGTGCCGTTCTCGACCTGCCCGACCGGGTATTGGTTGGGCCCCGTCTCCCCGTATCCGCGAAGCAAGACGCGCCCCAGGACCTCCAGGTTGATCTGACCCCCGATGCGGTTCTCGAAGTAATACGGGTTGCCCGCCGTCAAGCTGTACTGCACGTTTCGGTGTCCGTAGGCCTGGAACTCCAGCCAGCGGAGCGCGAAGAAGGATGCAAAGAACGAGCCCGTGCCGGTGGAGTACGAGGGGAAGAGCGAGAGATCGCGCGGATCGCCCGTCCGGTATCCGCCCGAGAGGTTGAAGTAGAGCCTCGGCCGCGTGTACTGAACGCCCAGCAGATATGCCCGGCTCTGGTTGTCCCGGGTCCCCGGCAAGTAGACGAAGTCGCTCCAGGTCTGCTCGACGGCGGCCGAGATGCTCCAGTCCGGCGAGAGGTAGTAGCGCGGACCTCCGCGCACCGACGTGTCGGTGCGGTCGTTCGCCTGGACCGGTTGGCCGGGGAGCTGTCCCTCGGTCGAATAGCGGATGCGCATCCCCTCGGCCTTCGCGAAGAATGCGAGACGCTTCAGGATCTCGATCTCGAACCCGGCCGATCCGTCCTGCGAGCGGGTCAGAACCTTCGTCGGGACCTCGGAGCTGTACTGCTGAAAGGTCTCGAGGTCGAACGCCCGCAGCTGCGTCGTCATGCGGTTGAAGAATCCGTAGAGCGAGGCCTCGTAGAGTCCGCCCCAGCCGCGACGATCCTCGAGCTTGTCGTACCAGGTGTACTCCGGCAGCGCGGAGGCGCGCAGGTAGATCTTCGAGCCGAAGGGCACGATGAAGCGGAAACCGCCCCGGATCGCGAACGACCAGTCGCTGACCGGGTTCTCGGTGGTTCCGAACACGTTGTTGTCGTATCCCGCGTTCCGAACCGCGATCGTGGGGATGATGCGGACCGGGCCCAGGTGGAAGCGCGCGGCCTGCATGTCCGCGTCGACCTCCTCCTTCACCGGAATCGTCCGAACCTGCGGCACGTCGTCCGACGTCAGCTGCGCGCGGGCGGAGCCGGCGGCGAGCGTCGCCAGAACGACCGCGAGAAGGACTCGTCTCAAGGCTGCCCCATGATCTTCTTCGCGTACTCGTCCACCAGCGGACCCGAGACGCGCGAATCGGCGCGCTTCATCAGGTCGCGCGCCTCGGAGAGGCGGCCGACCTCGTAGAGCGCGACCGCGGCATAGAACATGGAGACGCTCTCCCCTTCGCCGAAGGGAGAAACGGCGGAGACCTGCGCGATCGACGTCGCGTAGGAGCGGTTGAGGCACGACGCCTCGAGCAGCGACAGGCGCAGCTCGCGGTTTCCGGGATCCGCGGCGAGCGCCTGCGACAGGAGCCGCTCGGCCTCTCCCGCGCGGCTCGCGTTGATCAGCCGGCGGCCCTCGACCATCGCCTGGTGGCTGCGCTCCGCGGTCGAGAGGTACGGCTCGGTCGGCGCGGAAGCCGGAGCCTTCGGCGAAGACTTCGTCGAGGCCGCGGCCGACCCGGAGGCCGCGGCCGTGGGCGGCGGCGGAGCGCTGGCCTTCGGCGCCCTTGAAGAAGCCGGAGCCGGAGCCGGAGCCGGAGCGGAAGCCGAAGCGACGGCCGGAGCCTTCGACGGCGACGAGCCCTTCCCCGGGGACGCGGGCTCCGACACCAGCAACGAAGGAACGCCCGAGAGGGTGGCCGGCGGGACGCGCTTCTTCAGGAGAGCCTGGAAGTCGTTGCGGATGTCGGGCTCGAGGCTCGTTCTGGCGTAACTGCCGAACCGCTTCTCCAGGTCGACGAAGCGGGCCAGGGTCTCATCGGCGTCGGAGGTCTTGCCGGCCGCGGCCTGCGCCAGGGCCAGCCGGACCAGGCACTCGGTCAGCAGCGTGGGCTCATCCAGGGATCCGAACGCCGCCACCCGAAACTGGTTGATCGCCTCGCCGAACCTCTTCTGCTGGAATGCCATACGGCCTTCCTGCAGACGCTGGTAATTGAAGTCGTCCGGTCCGGCGGCGCGCGCGACCGCGCTCGAGCAAACCCCCGCGATCAGGCCAACGGCGACGGCGACGCTCTGCGCCCAGCGGCTCGTCATCCCCGAAACCCGACTGCACGAACCGACCGATCCATAGGGGTTTACCTCCGCGTGCGGCCTGACTCCGCCCGGTTGCCTCGAGAACTTACAAATTTACCACGGACGGCCTCATTCATGGACCGTGCCGGCTTGCGCGGAGGCGTGCGTTTGGACTCGGATACCGCTGAGCCCTCGTGGGTTCCTCGACCCCGCGCCCGTCGCCGCCTTCGCGCGCGATGGTAGTCTTCGGCCCAAAGGAAACGCCTCGACATGAAGCGATCCGACACGCTCCTGGGGCTCGCCGCCGCCGTTCTCCTGTTCGTCAACGCGTACGGCGCGATTTCCGGATTTCCCGTGATGGACGACGGAGAGCTCTTGACGACGGCGCGCGAGGCCGGCGCGGGCGCCCTCATCCCGACCAACCGTGACCGCCCGGTCAATGCCTGGCTCATCCACGCCTCTTATTCCCTCTTCGGCGAGCGACGGCGGCTGTGGGCCGCGACCGCCGCGGTCTTCTGGGCGGCCTTCGCCTGGCAAACCGCGCGGTTCGTTCGCCGCCTCCTCCCGGACAGCCCCTCGCTCGCGGGGATCTGCGCGCTCCTCGTGCTCGCCCCCCTCGTGGTCGAGATGCAGCACACGACCCTGACTTACGTCTACGCCGCAATGCTTCCGACCATCCTCGCCTTCGAGGCGCTCCTCGCGACGCTGAGGCCGGAGCGGGACCGCGACCTCGGGGCGGGCCGCATCGCGCTCGGGGCGGCGCTCGTGGCGGTCGGGGTCCTCGTCTCCGAGTACTCCGTCGCGGTGGTGGTGCCGGCGGTCGTCTTCCTCGCCGTGCTCGCGCGTTTTCGCGCGGCCGCCGCGCTCGCGGTGGGCGGCGCCGTCGGGCTCCTGGGCTTTCGGGCGATCGCGGATCTCAACGCGCGCCCGGACACGATGCCCGGCGTCCAGGCCGCCCGCCTCCTCGGCAGCCGCCTCGCGCAGCTGCCGGTGCGGTGGCTCTCGGGCGTCTGGTACGCGCTCGTCGGCGCCTACGGCCAGGCCGCGGGCGCCGTGAAACTCGATTTCGCGTCGAAGTCCTCGATTCTCGCGGCTGCGCTCGGGCTCGCCTGCGGCACCGCGGTCGTGATCGCCTACCGCCCCGAGCGTCGCGGCGATCCCAGCGCCCCGCGCACGCGCGAGCTCCTGGCCCTCTGCGCCGCCGTCGCCGTGGGAGTGGCGACGATGGTCCTCGCGAGCCGGATCCCCGACAAGGGCGACTTCCACTCGCGCTTCCGCCTGCCGATCCTTCCCTTCGCGGTCGCGGCGACGACATACGCCTTTGAGCGTGTGACGCGGCCCCGCTGGCGATTCCTCCCGGGAGCCCTACTCGGCTTCCTCGCCGGTTTCACGGCCGTCACAGCCGCCTTCCAGGTTCGGCGGACGCAGGCGCTCTACGACGACATCGCGCAGCGCATCCTCCCGATCGCGCGCGCGTCGGACGGCCTCACGGTCGTCGTGATGGACGACCCGAATTACTCGGTGCCTTGGGCAAAGCTCCAGGTCCACTACGGACTCGACGACGAGAAGCGGACGTGGATGCTTTCGGACGGCAACGCCAACCGTATCTTCGGATCGCGGGCCGATTGCCACGGCGCCGACCGGCTCCAGGTCGCGCCGACGCTCCGGACGATCGGGCGCGACGGCCCGGTCGCGCACATCTTCTGGGTGTATTGGACCTGGCAGGAGAAGCTTCGGCTCGAGCCGTACTGCATTGCGGCGCCGCGCTGACGCACCCGGCCCCGGACGCGCCCCCCGCGGATTCGGTATCCTCGCGCCAATGCCCCGGACGGAGACCCGCGCCGCTCTGCTCGACGGCGCCGCGCTCGCGAAGACGCTGCGCGAACGCGCACGCGAGGCCGCCGCGGCGATCGCGTCGCGCGGCCGCGCGCCGTTCCTGCGCGTCCTGCTCGTCGGCGAGAACCCGGCGTCGATGGCCTACGTGGCCTCGAAGGCGAAGGCCGCGGGCGAGGTCGGCATCGGCTCGGAGACGCTGCGGCTGCCGGGCGACCTCTCTCCCGAGGCTCTGCTCGCCGAGGTCGCGCGGGCCAACGCGGATCCGGGCGTCGACGGTATCCTCGTTCAGCTCCCGCTGCCGCCCGCGCACGATCCGGCGCGCGTGCTCGACGCGATCGACCCGCTCAAGGACGTCGATGGCTTCCATCCCGAAAACGTCGGGCTCCTGCACCAGGGGCGGCCGCGCTTCATTCCGTGCACGCCCGCCGGCATCGTGGCGCTCCTCGAGGCCCACCGCGTGCCGATCGCCGGCGCCCGGGCGGTCGTGCTCGGACGCAGCGACATCGTGGGCAAGCCCGTCGCGGCGCTGCTCACGGCACGCGACGCCACCGTCACGATCTGCCACTCGAAGACCCGCGATCTCGCCGCCACGTGCCGGGAGGCGGACATCCTCGTCGCGGCGATCGGCCGGCCGGGATTCGTCACGCGGGAATTCCTCCGCGAGGGAGCCGCCGTCGTCGACGTCGGCATCAACCGCCTCGATTCCCTGGAGTCGGCGCCCCGGAACCTCGCCGCCTCCGAGCGGATCCGCGGCATCCTCCGCGAGAAGGGCCGCGCGATCGTCGGCGACGTCGACTTCGACGACGCGGTCTCGATCGCGCGCTGGGTCTCGCCGGTTCCCGGCGGGGTCGGTCCGCTGACGGTGGCGAAGCTTCTCGAGAATACGATTCGGGCCGCAGAGCTCAGGGTGAAGACTTCTTGAGGAGGAAGTGTGGCTAGACCTAATAAGATTCGTTTACTTTTCCTGATTTCCTTATTTTATTCGGCGCTCGCCGCAGCCGCGCCGCTGCGTTTCGAGGTCTCGTTCCCTGCCTCGGCCCGCAAGGAGCCGGTCGACGGACGCGTCTTCGTGGTCGTGACCCGCGACGCCAAGCGCGAGCCGCGCCTGCAGTTCGGCAAGACCGGAGGCCAGTACCGCTCGGTCCCCTTCTTCGGCGAGGACGTCACCGCGCTCGCCCCGGGGCAGGCCGCCGTCATCGACGAGAGGACCGAGGGCTATCCGCTCGACCACCTCTCCGACCTTCCGGCGGGCGAGTACTCCGTCCAGGCGGTCCTCAACGTCTACACGACGTTCCACCGCGCCGACGGGCACGACGTGAAGCTCCACATGGACCAGTGGGAGGGACAGGACTTTCCCCGCTCGCCCGGAAACCTCTACAGCGAGCCCAGGAAGATGACGCTCGACCCGAAGGCCGGCGGAACCGTGCGGCTCTCGCTCGACAAGGTGATCCCCCCGATCCCCGTCCCGCCCGACACCGAGTTCGTCAAGCACGTCCGCTTCGACAGCCCGCTGCTGTCGAAGTTCTGGGGGCGTCCGATTCCGATCGGCGCGACGATCCTGCTCCCTCGGGACTACGACAAGACGAAGATCTCGTATCCCGTCCACTACGAGCAGGGCCACTTCTCGACGTCGCCTCCCGGGGGCTTCGGCGAGGCGCCGGAGCCCGCGGCCGACGCGACCGAGCGCCAGAAGGAGCGCGCGAAGCAGCGCGACGAGTTCGCGACAACCTGGAAGTCCGACCGATTCCCGCGGATGCTCTACGTCACGTTCCAGCATCCGACTCCGTACTACGACGACTCGTACGCGATCGACACGCCGAACATGGGCCCGTACGGCCGCGCGATCACCGAGGAGCTGATTCCGTACATCGAGAGCCACTTCCGCGCGATCCCGCAGCCCTGGGCGCGCATCCTCTCGGGAGGGTCGACCGGCGGCTGGGAGTCCCTGGCCCTTCAGGTCTTCTATCCCGACTTCTTCGGCGGCACCTTCACGTACTGTCCCGACCCCGTCGACTTCCACTACTTCGAGATGGTCAACGTCTACGAGTGGGAGAACGCGTGGGAGAAGCTGGACAAGGGCGGCTGGCTCGCCGTCCCGATCCCGGGCGAGCGCGCCCCCGACGGAATGGTCCTCTCGACGATGAAGCAGCAGCTCAAGTACGAGCGCGTCATGGGCAACCACGGCCGATCGGGCGAGGACTGGGACTGCTGGCAGGCCGTCTACGGTCCCGCCGGGAAGGACGGCTACTTCCAGCCGGTCTTCGATCCCGCGACGGGCGCGATCGACCACGGCACCGCGGCGTACTGGAAAGAGCACACGGACATCAACGCGTACCTCCAGAAGAACTGGGCGCAGCTCGGTCCGAAGCTCGCCGGCAAGATCCACATCTGGACCGGAGACGCGGACACCTACTACTTGAACGACGCGGTCCATCTCCTCGACGACTTCCTCTCCACGGCGAACCCGCCCGCGGGGAGCACGATCGTTTACGGCCCGCGGCAGCCGCACTGCTGGGTCGGGCCGTACACGCTCTCCGAGCGCCTCAAGATGATGGCGTCCTATGCGCTCGCCCACGCGCCGAAGGACGTGGATCCCGCGTGGTGGAAGATGGACGCGCGGTGAGGTGACGCGCTACCGGCCGGACGGTTCGATCCCGTTCCCCGCCGGTTCGATGCCCTTCCCCGGCGTCGGCTCGATGCCCGTCCCCGGCGTCGGTTCGATGCCGTTCCCGTAGTACGGCTCCACGCGGAACCCGTGGCCGTCCGGCTCGAGCCAGAGCACGCGGCTCGGCACGCCGACGCGCCGAACCGTCCGCACGTCGACGTCGAGAGGCTGGGTCGACGGGGCGCCGTGGCGGTCCCCGAAATGCCGGCGTCCTTCCAACGGGTCGAAGACCCACACGCGCTTCTCGTCGTCGACGGACCAAGCGCGCGTCACCTGACCCGTGCACCAATCCGGCGCCTCGCAGAGCTTCTCCGACGAGACGACGACCGCGGTCAGCCCCTCGGGGGCGAGCGCCGCGCGGATCACGCGGCCGGCCGCATCCATGCGGCGCTGGTGCCGCCAGTCGTCGAAGGAGTCCGAGAACAGCGCCGTCCCCGCGAGGAACGCGAGCGACAGCACCGAGACGAGGCGAAAGCGCGGCTTGACGCACCAGAGCAGCGCGCCGAGCGTCAGGACCACGGCCGTCGGCAGGACCGGCAGGTAGAAGCGCGTCGCGAAGTCGATCGGCGAGTAGGGCCGCATGAGCGCGACGGGCACGATCCCCGCGACCACGGCCGCGAAGAGCGGAAGCATTCGGATGCGCCTCGGGTCCGGCAGACCCGCCGCCCCCTTGCGCCGGAGGATCCAGGACACGGCCGCCACGATGGCGAGCCCGAAGGCGACGGCCGCGACCGAGCTGACCGAGTCTCGCTCCATGACGATTCGCCCGAGGCTCGTTCCGTACGAGCCGACCAGCACCTGCCAGAGGGAGGTCAGGAGCGAGAACGGAAAGCCCTCGATCGCGTGGCGGTCGAGACGCTGGCGCGGATCCACCTCGGGACGATCCCCGAGATCCGAGATCACGAGGAAGAAGACGTAGGACAGCACGGCGATCGCGAGGATCGCCAGAGCGCAGCGGAGAAAGAGCCGCCGCTCGCCCCGGTAGACCTCGGTGAAGGCGAACACGAGGAGGACGGCGACGCAACAGCTCGCGGCCACGGCGTACTCGGTCAGCAGCACGCCGAGCGCGCAGAGCAGCAGGCCGAGGGCGACTCCCCCGCGGCTGTTGCGCGCGAGCGCGCCGACGAGCGTGAGGAGTCCCCCGTAGACCTGCACGACGCTCAGAACGCCGAACAGCGTGACGGTCGCGGTCACGAGCTGGATCCTCACGACGATGGGCGCGACCGCGAGGAGCCCGGCGACGATCGCGTACTGCGACCACGCCGGCATCATCATCCGCCACAGGATGCAGGTCTGGATCCCGAGCGTCGTCCACAGGACCACGTTCGCCAGGAACGCGAAGGTCCAGAACTGGCTTCCGAAGGTGCTCGCGGCGTCTCGCAGCAGGATCGCCAGCACGGGCCGGTCCTGGTGCCCGACGAAGAGGCCCTGGGGCCCGTGCTCCCGAAGCAGAAGGTTCAGGTAGGCGTCGTCGAGGGTCGGAAAGGCGCCCGCGGCCGCCGCCGCCAGCGCGGAGCAGACCAGCAGCAGGAACACGGTCTCGACCCACCGGGGCCGGAACCGCCAGTGCTCGGCGAGCTCCTTCATGCGGGTCCGTCGATTATAGGGGCCCGGGCCCGGGCGGCCTGGGCCGGCCCCTCTTCCGCGACTCCACGATTTTCTCGGCTATACGAAGAACCTCGTACTAACTTCCTCGTATCAGAGACCGGAGGAACGAAGTGGCGCGAAAGACGGGGGTGCGGCCGACCGGAGCGGAGCTCGAGATCCTGGGTGTCCTCTGGGAGCGGGGCCCGAGCACGGTCCGCGAGGTCCACCACCGCCTGGCCCGGGGGCGGGACCTCGGCTACACCACCGTCCTCAAGACCCTCCAGATCATGGCCGAGAAGGGCCTCGTCCGCCGCGACGAGAGCCAGCGGGCGCACGTGTACGCGGCACGGACTCCCGCCGAGCAGACGCAGCGTCAGCTTCTCGGGGACCTGCTCGAGCGCGCCTTCGGCGGCTCGGCCGCCCTGCTCGTGCAGCAGGCGCTGAGCTCGCGCAAGACTTCCGCGGAAGAGATCGCGCGCATCCGCGCGTACCTGGACGCGCTCGAGGAGAGGAAATGAGCCTGCTCGCCGCCCTCGCCGATCACCCGGCCTCGCCCGCCGCCGCGCTCGCCCTGATCCACTTCCTCTGGCAGGGCGCCGCGGTCGCCGTGCTGCTCGCGCTCGCGAACTTCGGGCTCCGCCGGGCCACGGCGAAGGCGCGATACGCCGTCGCGTGCGCGGCGCTCGCCGTCCTCTGCGTGCTTCCCGTGGCGACGTTCGCGCGGCTCAGCGCGCGGGAAGGAGCGGCGCCTCCGACGGTCCTCGCGGCGCCTGGCGGCGAGGCCTCCGCCGTCCGGGCGGACGTCTCCGCGCGCGAGGCCTCGAAGACGAACCCGGCGGGCGCGGACGCCCTGGCCCAGGCGGCCCCGTGGATCGTGGCCGGCTGGCTCGCCGGCGTCGGCGTCCTCTCCCTGCGACTCTTGGGCGGCTTCGTGGCCGCGCGCCGGCTGACCCGCCGGCACGTCGCCCGCGCCGACTCCGTCTGGCAGCGGCGATTCGATCGGCTCGCGCGGAAGGTCGGCGTCCGCCGGGCGGCGTGCATCCGGCTGCTCGAGTCCGCCGCGGTGCGCGTGCCGACCGTCGTGGGTCTCTTCCGGCCGGCGGTCCTGATCCCGGCCGGGATCGCCCTCGGAATGCCCGCCGCTCAGCTCGAGTCGCTCCTCGCGCACGAGCTCGCGCACATCCGGCGAAGGGACGCCCTGGTCGGTCTGCTGCAGGCGGCCGCCGAGACGCTGCTCTTCTACCACCCCGCCGTCTGGTGGGTCTCGGCCTGCATCCGCGTCGAGCGGGAGAACGCGTGCGACGACCTCGCCGTCGCGGCCACCGGCGACGCCGTGGCTCATGCGCGCGCGCTCCTCCAACTGGCCCAGCGGCGTTCGGCGATCGCCCCCGCGTTCACCGCCGCCGCGGACGGAGGCAAGCTCTGGAACCGCATCGCGCGTCTCGTCGCCCCCGGTGAAACGCCGGCGCGGCGCCCCGCGTCCGGCGCGTCGGCGGCCGTCCTCGTCCTCGGCGCGGTCCTCGCTCTGGGCGCCGCGGCGCGAGTCCCGACGCCCGCTCCGGCGCCTCCGGCTCCTCCCGTATCGCCCGCTCCGCCGGCGTCGCCCGCGTCTCTGGTGCCACCGGCTCCTCCCGCGCCTCCCGCCCCCCGCGCGGCCCAGCCGTCGAAACCGGCGTCCCCGCCCGAGCCGCCCGAGCCGCCCGAGCCCGGCGAAGCGAGACCCGCGCGCGCTCCTTCGAAGGGCCTCCTGTCGCCGGATAACCTCGTCGCTTTCCGCATCCACGGCGTCACGCCCGAGTTCATCGGCGAGATCGCCGCGCTCGGCTACACCCGCTCCACTCCGGATCAGCTGGTGGCGCTCCGCATCCACGGCGTGACGCCCGAATACGCCAAGGAGATGGCGGCGATCTTCGGCCCCGGCCAGGTCCCGCTCGATGACCTCGTCGCCCTCCGCATCCACGGGGTGACGCCGGAGTCCGCCCGGAGCCTGAAGGCCGACTTCGGGAAGCTCTCCCCCGACGACGCGGTCGCCCTCCGCATCCACGGTGCCGATCCGGAGTTCGTTCGGGGCCTCCGCGACGCCGGCTACGCGAGCCTGACCGCCGACGACGCCGTCGCCCTGCGCATCCACGGCGCGACGCCCGAGTTCGCCCGCGCGCTGCGGGCGCAGGGCCTCGCCCCGCTCTCGCCCGACGACCTCGTCGCGTTCCGCATCCACGGCGTCACGCCCGAGTACGTCGCGGCGATCCGGGCGCTGGGCTACGACGCGCTCGACCCCGACGACCTGGTGGCGTTCCGCATCCACGGCGTGACGCCCGAATGGATCCGTTCCACGAATCAGCGCGCGGGCGAGCGCCTCTCGCCCGACGACCTCGTCCGCCGGCGCATCCACGCGCGCCGCTGGACGACCGACGACGAATCCCTCAAGGAGGAGAACACGCCATGAAGACGAAGACGAACTTCCGTCTCGCGCTCGCCCTGGTGCTGCTCGCCGCGCCCCTGACGGTCGCGGGGCTGCCCCGCGCGTCGGGGGAGCCGATGAGCGGCCGCTGGATCGTGGACTTCGACAAGGATGGCTGGCTCGAGCTCACGCTGAAGCGGCGCTCGGACGGCCACGGGAACTGGACGAGCTCGAACGACTACAAGGTCTCCGACTTCCAGGGCCTGTCGCGGCCGGCGGGGACCGCCGAGGCTCCCGTGCACTTCCAGCTCGTGCGCGACGCCGGGACGATCGCCTTCGACGGCACGCTCGGCGCCTCCGGCGGCTCGGGCAGCTTTTCCTTCGCCGGCAACTCCGAGTACGTCGCGGCCCTGGGCCGGATGGGCTACCGGACGCCCGATTCCGACGAGCTCTTCTCGCTGGCGCTCCACGACGTGTCGCGCCAGTACATCCAGGAGCTGGACGCGCTCGGCTACAAGAAGGTCCCGCTCGACGATCTGCTCTCGATGCGCATCCACGACGCCGGCCCCGAGTTCATCCGGGAGCTCAAGCCGCTCGGCTATACGAACGTTGCGGTCGACGACCTCGTCAGCATGAAGATCCACGGCGCGGACGCCGAGTTCATCAGGGACCTGAAGGGTCTGGGCTACACGAACCTCACCGCGGACGACCTCGTGAGCATGCGCATCCACGAGGCGACGCCCGAGTTCGTCCGCGCGCTGAAGTCGCTGGGCTACACGAGCCTCCCCGCCGACGACCTCGTCAGTATGCGGATCCACGGCGCCACCCCGGAGTTCGTGAAGGAGCTCCAGTCGCTCGGTTACGGAGGCGTCTCCGTGGACGACCTCGTGAGCATGCGGATCCACAGCGTGACGCCGGACTACATCCGCGAGCTCCAGTCGCTGGGCTATCGCGGAGTCTCGCCGGACGACCTCGTCAGCATGAAGATCCACGGCGTCTCGATCGACTACGTGAAGAAGATGAAGGCCGCCTACAAGAACGTTTCGGTGGACGACCTCGTGGACATGAAGATCCACGGCCGGAGCTAGTCGAAGGAGGCGTCCGGAATCGAACACCTCCGTCCCGCGAGCGGCCAGCGCGCGGGACCGGGCGGGGCGCGGCGGCGTTTGGATCCAATGACTTACGACGAACGGCGGCTGGCACGTTTCTCGCCCTTGGGGATCCCCGTGGACATCATCCGCGAAGACGTCTCAGAGAAGCGCCGCAAGAAGCGGCTCGTGCTCGCGGCCGCGGGAGCGGTCGCGGTCCTGCTCATCACGCTCGGCCTCTCGAGGCTGAAGCCGGCCGCGCCGACGGTCGAGAAGAGCACGGTCTGGATGGACACGGTCAAGCGGGGACCGATGCTGCGCCAGGTCCGCGGGCCAGGCACGCTCGTCCCGCAGGAGATCCGCTACATCTCCGCCGAGACCAACGCGCGCGTGGAGCGGCTCGTGATCCTCCCGGGCGCGCCGGTCAAGCCCGACACGATCCTCGTCGAGATGTCGAACCCGGATGTCGAGCGTCAGGCGCTCGAGGCCGAGTCGCAGTTCCGGGCCGCGCAGGCCGAGCTCGCCAACGTGAAGGCCCACGCCGAGCGCGACATCATGGACCAGGAGGCGGCGGCCGCCACGGTGCGCTCCGATTTTCACCAGGCGCAGCTGCAGGCCGAGACGAACGAGGGCCTCTACAAGGAGGGCCTCGTCGCCGCGCTCATCCTGAAGCTCTCGAAGGTGCGCGCCGAGGAGCTCGAGACGCGCAACGCGATCGAGGAGAAGCGCGTCGCGACGGTCGAGGCGTCCGCGAGGGCGCAGGTCTCGGTCCAGGAGGCGGCCGTCGACCAGCTCCGGGCCCTGTCGAACCTCCGGAAGGCGCAGAAGGAAGCGCTGCACGTGCGCGCGGGGATTCCGGGCGTGCTCCAGGAGCTGCCAGTGCAGGTCGGACAGCAGGTCGCCCCCGGGGTGACCATCGCCAAGGTCGCCGAGCCCACCCGGCTCAAGGCGCAGCTCAAGATCGCCGAGACCCAGGCGAAGGACGTCCAGATCGGCCAGCCGGCCTCGATCGACACGCGCAACGGCCTCGTGGCCGGAAAAGTTGCGCGAATCGACCCCGCGGTGCAGAACGGAACGGTCACCGTCGACGTCACTCTCGAGGGCGAGCTTCCCGTCGGCGCCCGTCCCGACCTCTCGGTGGACGGCACGATCGAGCTCGACCGGCTGAAGGACGTGCTCTACGTGGGGCGGCCGGCGTTCGGGCAGGAGAAGAGCCTGGTCGGCCTTTTCAAGGTGAACGAGGACGGCGACGAGGCGACGCGGGTGAAGGTCAAGCTCGGGAAGAGCTCGGTGAACACGGTGGAGATCGTCGAGGGCCTGAAGCCCGGTGACAAGGTGATTCTCTCGGACATGAGCGCGTGGGACGCGTACGACAGGGTCCGCTTGAAATAGGAGTGAGGCAGGCATGAACGCGAACGGACATCCGGTCATCAAGCTCGACGGCGTCACGAAGGTGTTCTTCACCGACGAGGTCGAGACGCACGCGCTCTCGGGCGTGCATCTCGAGATCGCGCACGGCGAATACGTGTCGATCGCGGGCCCGTCGGGGTGCGGCAAGTCGACGCTGCTGTCGCTGCTCGGCCTGCTCGACTCGCCGACGGAGGGCAAGTACTGGCTCAACGGCAAGCCGGCGGAGTCGCTCTCGCTCTCGGAGCGCGCGCGGATCCGCAACCGCGAGATCGGCTTCATCTTCCAGAGCTTCAACCTGATCGGCGACCTTTCCGTGTACGAGAACGTGGAGCTGCCGCTGACCTACCGGGGCATGCCGGCGCACGAGCGCAAGAAGCGCGTGCAGGAGTCCCTCGAGAAGGTCGGCATGGCGCACCGCATGAAGCACTTCCCCTCGCAGCTGTCGGGAGGACAACAGCAGCGCGTCGCGGTCGCCCGCGCGATCGCGGGCTCGCCGCTCATCCTCCTCGCCGACGAGCCGACCGGAAACCTGGACTCGGTCAACGGCGAGGCCGTGATGAGCCTGCTCCAGGACCTCCACCGCGCCGGCGCGACGATCTGCATGGTCACGCACGACCAGCGCTTCGCCAAGCACGCCGGCCGCTCGATCCACCTCTTCGACGGACGCGTCGTCGAGGAGGAGAAGGGCGAGGAGCGCGCGCACTCGGAGGAGCAGCTCAAGGAGAGCGGGTACCGGGTGTCCTGATGTCGGGCGTGCTCCAGGATCTGCGCTACGCGGCGCGCTGGCTCGCTCGCAACCCCGGTTTCACGGCGCTCGCGATCGTCACGCTCGGCCTGGGCATCGGCGCCAACACCGCGCTCTTCGGAGTCGTTCACGCCGCGCTCCTCCGCCGGCTCCCGGTCCGGGACCCCGGCCGGCTCGTCCTCTTCGAGTGGCGCGCCGGCGAGACGTTCCGCACCTCCGGGACGCGCGGCTCCTCGGCGCCGCTCCCGCCCCACGTGAAGGGCGCCTCGGTCTTCCGCCCCGACGTCTACGCGCGGATGGAGGAGGCCCGGACGGCCGCCTCGGCGAGGAGTCCCCTCCAGGCGCTCTTCGGGTTCGCGCCGATCTACGAGCTGACGTCCCGCGTCGGCGATCGCGCCGAGATCATCCGCGGGCAGGCCGTGACCGGCGGCTACTTCGAGGGCCTCGGGGTGCGGCCCCTTCTGGGCCGCGCGATCGTCGAGGCCGACGACCGTCCCGGCGCCGCGCCCGTCGCCGTCCTGAGCCATGCGTTCTGGAAGGACGCCTTCGGCGCCGATCCGTCGGCCGTCGGAAGGGTCGTGACGCTCAACCGCACGGCCTTCACGATCATCGGCGTGACGGCGCCGGATTTCACCGGCACGCTGCAGGTCGACTACCAGCCCGCGGTGACCGTCGCACTCGCCGCCGAGCCCGTCCTCCTCGGCGCGGACAGCGGCCTGCGCCCGACCGGGCTGAGCCAGGCCGGCCGGCCGCCCATCTGGTTCCTGAACGTGATGGGGAGACTGAGGCCCGGCGCGACGCTGGCCGAGGCCCGCCAGAGCCTCGACCCGACGTTCCGCGCGGCCGCTCTGGAAGTGATGCCGCCGCCGCGACGGGACGGCGAGACGAGCCGCATCCCGCCGAGGGACGAGCCCCACCTGACGGCGCGCGCCGGCGGCCTCGGCCTGATGGAGCACCGCCAGATGTACTCCCGGCCGATGTACGCGCTCCTCGGCATCGTCGGCGTCGTGCTGCTGATCGCGTGCGCGAACCTCGCGAACCTGCTCCTCGCCCGGGCCGCCCTGCGCCGCGGCGAGATCCGCACGCGCCTGGCGCTCGGCGCGAGCCGCAGGCGGCTGATCCGTCAGCTCCTGACGGAGAGCCTGCTCATCGCCTCGCTCGGCGGGCTAGCGGGAGTCTTCTTCGCGGCGTGGGGCGAAGGCGCTCTCAACGCGATCGCCGGCTCGGACGCGCGGATCGTACCGAGCGGCCTCTCCGCGGGCCTGAGCGCGCCGGTCATCGCGTTCGCGATCGTTCTGACCCTGGTCACCGCCGTGATCTTCGGGCTCGCTCCCGCGTGGGGAACGAGCCGCTACGACCTGAGCGGGGGGCTCGCCCAGAACCGCCGCACGGCGTCGCGGTCCCGGCTCGGAGGCGGGCTGATCGCCTTGCAGGTCGGGCTCTCGGTCATCCTGCTCTCGGGCGCGGGCCTCCTCCTGCGCACGCTCCACAACCTGGAGAGCGTTGCGCTGGGCTTCAACCAGGAGCGGCTCCTGGTCTTCGGCCTGAGGCCCGAGCAGGGCGGCTACGGGGACGAGCGGCTTCTCCGGTTCTACGACGCGCTCTTCGCGCGCCTCGACGCCCTTCCCGGCGTCCGCGCCGCGACGTTCGGGCGCATTCCGCTGATCTCACAGTACTCGTGGAACACGGCCATCCTCCTCCCGGGCGAGACCGAGCGCTCTGCCGACCAGCACATCGTCAATCGGCAGATGGTCCGCGCGAACTACTTCGAGGCGCTCCAGATCCCGAGGCTCCGGGGGCGCGCCTTCACGGACAGAGACGACGAGCGTGCGCCGCGCGTCGCGGTCGTCAACGCCACGCTCGCCCGGAAGCTCTTCCCCGGCAAAGACCCGATCGGCCAGCGCGTCACCGAGCCCGAGGAGAAGTGGGTCGCCGAGATCGTCGGCGTCGTCGGCGACACGAAGTACGACAGCCAGCGCAGCGAGATCGAGCCGCTCCTCTACACGCCCTGGCGTCAGGACGTCCGCAACGTGGGAGAGATGTATTTCGCGCTGCGCGCCGAGGGGGATCCGGCGGCGCTGACGCGGACCGTCGAGCGCCTCGTGCACGATCTCGACCCCGGGCTTCCCCTCACCGACGTGTCCACCCAGGAGGCGCGGTCCCGCGCGACCGTCGGGCGCGAACGCGTCTACGCCCAGATCCTGACGTTCTTCGGCGCTCTGGCGCTGCTCCTCGCCGCGATCGGGCTCTTCGGCGTCCTGGGCTACTCGGTCGCGCAGCGCACCAACGAGATCGGCATCCGGATGGCCCTCGGCGCGCGGGCCCAGGACGTCGTCCGGATGGTGGTCGTCCAGGGACTGCGCCCGGCCGTCCTCGGACTCCTCCTCGGCCTCGGCGCCGCGCTCGCTCTCGGCCGCACGGTCGCGAGCGTCGTCTACGGGATTCCCGCCTCCGACCCCGGCACGCTCGCCGCGGTCTCCGGTCTTCTCCTCTCGATCGCCGCGCTCGCGGCATTCGTCCCGGCCCGCCGGGCCGCGCGCGTCGACCCGATCGTCGCCCTGCGGACCGAATGACGATGGCGGGCCGGCTCTCCTTCCAGGACGTCCGCTGCGCCTTCCGCGGGCTCCGCCGCTCCCCCGCGTTCACCGCGGCCTCGATCCTCATCCTGGCGCTCGGTATCGGCGCGAACACCGCGATCTTCTCCGTGGTCCGCGCGGTCCTCCTGCGACCCCTCCCCTATCGGGAGCCCGACCGGCTCGCCTGGATCTGGGCGACGCGCGTCGACCGGGACCGCGCCTTCTACTCGATCCCGAACTTCCTCGACACGAAGGCGCGGGCGAAGTCCTTCGAGGACCTCGCCGGCCTCACGCCCTGGGGTCCGACGCTCTCGGGCGACCCCGAGCCGGAGCGGCTGTCCGCGCTCCGCGTCACCGGCAACGCGTTCGCGCTGCTCGGCGCGCGCGCGGCGAGCGGACGCGTCCTCGCGCGCTCGGACGCCGAGCCCGACGCCGCGCGCGTCGCGGTCCTCGGGCACGGACTCTGGACGCGGCGTTTCGGCGGCGATCCGAGCGTCGTCGGCCGCTCGATCCGCCTCAACGGAGAGGCCTACGAGGTGGTCGGGATCCTCCCGGAGGGCTTCCTCTTCCCGGGCGCCGACGACGCCGAGCTCGCGGTTCCGCTCTCGCTCGAAACGGATGCGCGACGCACGGAGCGGGGCTCCAACTTCCTGCGCCTCTTCGGCCGCCTCGCGTCCGGCGCCGACGTCGGACGCGCGCGCGCCGAGCTCGCGGGCATCACGCGGGAGCTCGCGCGCCTCCATCCCGAGCCCAACGGCAAGCTGACGCCGCCCCGCGTCCTCGCGATCTCGGAGGAGATCGTCGGCGGATCGAGACGCCTGCTCCTGCTGCTCTCGGGCGCCGTCGGACTGCTCCTGCTCGTCGCGTCGGCGAACCTCGCCTCGCTCGCGTTCGTGCGGGCGCTCGGCCGGCGTCACGAGGTCGCGGTCCGGCGGGCGCTCGGCGCCGGCGGCGCCCGCCTCGTCGCGCCGTTCTTCGCCGAGGCGGCGATCGTCTCCGGAGCGGGAGCGCTCGCCGGCATCGCGGCGGCTCAGGCGCTCGTGCCGCTGCTCCTCGCGCTCGCACCGTCGAGCATCCCCCGGGCAAACGAGGCGGCGGTCGACGGGTGGGTCCTCGCCTTCACGGCCGCGATGGCGGGCGGCTGCGCCGTCCTCTGCGCGGTCGGACCCGCGGTGCTCGCCTCCCGCGTCCCGGCCATCGGGAGCCTCGCGCGCTACGCCGCTCCGTCGGCCGGCCGCGCGCGACGCGTCTTCGTCCTCTCCCAGGTCGCGCTGTCGCTGACGCTGCTCTCGGGCGCCGGCCTGCTCGCCCGCAGCCTCGTCCGCCTCTGGGGGCTCGATCCCGGCTTCTCCCCGGACCGAGCGCTCGCCGTCCGGATCACGCTCGTCAAGAACCGCTACCCCGACCCCGAGTCGGTGCGCCTCTTCTACGACCGCGTGACGGCGCGCCTGCGGCAGCTGCCCGAAGTCGCGTCCGCCGGCATGACCTCCGTGGTTCCCCTGTCCGGCATGAACGCGCGCACCGACTTCCGCGTCGCCGGGCGCGACGAATCGGACCCGGCCCGCATGCCCGGCGCGCAGAACCGCTGGGTCGACGCGGGCTACTTCGCGACGCTCGGGATTCCTCTGCGCCGGGGCCGCGTGTTCACCGAGAAGGACGACGCGTACGCCCCCGGAGTCGCGATCGTCGACGAGGCTCTCGCGGCGAGCCTCTGGCCGGGAGAGGATCCGCTCGGCGCGCGCCTGCGGCTCGAGGATTCGGAGGGCAGGCTCCGCGACGCGGAGATCGTCGGCATCGTCGGCCGCGTCAAGCACTTCGCGCTCGAGGAGGAGCCCCTCGGCACGCTGTACGCCCCGCTCGCGCAGATCCCGGGCAACCTGCTGGGCAACGTCCTCAATGCGTCGAGCCTCGTCGTGCGGACCACGGTCCCGCCGCTCGCCGCGGCGCCCGCGATCCGCCGCGCGATCCGGGAGGTCGACGCCGACGTGCCGACCGGCAGCGTCCAGGCGCTCGGCGCGCTCCGGGCTAACGTCCTCGCGCCGCGGCGTTTCCTGGCCGTCTGCTTCGGGGTCTTCGCGGCCGCCGGGGCGCTGCTCGCGGGGATCGGCCTCTACGGCGCCCTCGCCCAGCTCGTCGCGCAGGAGCGGCGCGCGATCGGCGTCCGCCTCGCCCTCGGCGCGTCCCGCTCCGACATCGTGGGGCTGATCGCGCGGCAGGGCGTGGGCCTCACGGTGGCCGGCGTCGGCGCGGGGCTCGCGCTCACGGTGCCGCTCTCGCGTCTCCTGTACGGATCGCTCTACGGCGTCTCGCCGCTCGACCCCGTCTCGTACGGCCTCGCCGCGCTCCTGCTTCTCGCGATCGCGGCGCTCTCGTGCGGGCTGCCCGCGCTGCGCGCCGCACGCGTCGATCCCAACCTGGCGCTGCGGGAGGAATGATGCCCTCCGACGCCGTTCACCGGGAGGAGAACCGATGAAGACCCTGCTGGACGATCTCCGTTACGCCCGGCGCGCGTTCCTCAAGAATCCCGGCTTCACGGCGCTCATCCTCGCGACGCTGGCGCTCGGGATCGGCGCGGTGATCGCGATCTTCAGCATCGCCAACGGCGTCCTCCTCCGCCCGCTCCCCTTCCGCGACCCGGACCGGCTCGTCCGCATCGGGCACGTCCGTCCGGACACGGTCGTGGCGCGCCCGACCTTCTCGCCGCAGGACGTCGAGGACCTGAAGGCCGCGCACCCGGGCCTCGCGTCGGTGTCGGCGTGGACGTACTTTCCGGGCCTCTCGAACGCCTCGCTGACCGGCGCCGGAGAGCCCGAGCGGCTGCCCGCGGCCGCCGTCGACGGCGCGTTCTTCGAGACGCTCGGCATGCCCGCCGCGGAGGGCCGCCTCCTGACTCCCGACGACGACCGGGAGGGCAAGAACCACGTCGCGGTCCTGTCCACGTCGCTGTGGAAGCGCCGGTTCAACGGCGACCGCTCGATCCTCGGCCGGCCGCTCGTGCTCGACGGCACGCCCTTCGAGGTCGTCGGCGTGATGCCGCCGGGCTTCGAGTTCCCCGCGGCGGAGGTCGACGTCTGGATGCCGCTGTCCAACCTCGGCGAGGACTCGACGCCGCACAGGCGCGAGGTCCGCTGGCTCGACGTCGTCGGCCGGCTCGCGCCGGGAGCCACGCTCCCGCAGGCGAAGGCGGGCATCGAGGCGCTGTACGTCCGCCTGGCGCGGCAGTACCCGGACAGCAACACGGGTTTCGAGCACGCGCTCGTGGTCCCGCTCGCGACCGCCGTGACGGGCGACGTCCGCAAGCCCATCACGCTCCTCCTGGGGGCGGTTTCCCTCGTCCTGCTGATCGGCTGTGTCAACGTCGCCAACCTGCTGCTGGCGCGGGCGAGCGTCCGCCGCCGCGAGATCGGGATCCGCGCGGCGCTCGGCGCCGGACACGGGAGGCTGATCCGACAGCTTCTGACGGAGAGCCTGCTGCTCTCGCTGACGGGCGGCCTGCTCGGCCTCCTCCTGGCGCGCTGGGGCATCGACGGGCTGATGGCGTTCTCCGGGGGGCACGTCCCCCGCGCCTCGGCGATCCGGATGGACTCCGGCGTCGTCCTCTTCGCGCTCTTCCTCTCCGTGGCGACCGGCGTCGCCTTCGGATTGCTGCCCGCGCTCTCGGCGGCCCGCGGCAGCCTGCGCGGCGCGCTCGAGAGCTCCGGCGGCCGCGGCGGCAGCGACTCGCGCGGCGCCCTCGCCCTGCGTCGCGGGCTCGTCGTCGGCGAGATCACGCTCGCCGTCGCGCTCCTCGTCGGCGCGGGACTGCTCCTGCGCAGCTTCTGGCGGCTGACCCACGCCGATCCGGGCCTCCGGGCGGAATCGGTGCTGACGCTCTCCGTCGTGGTGCCGTCGGACCTCTACAACGCGGAGAAGGACGGCCCCTATCGCGCGCAGATGCTCGCGGCGCTCCGCGCGCTTCCCGGCGTCGCCGCGGCGGGGTTCAGCAAGACCCTCCCGCTCCACGGCGGCGGCGAGCCCTACCCCGTCGGCGTGGAGGGTCGCCCGGACCTCGCGGAGTACAAGGCGCCCGGCGGCGCGATCATCGTGAGCCCGGGCTACTTCGCGGCCCTCGGCATCCCGATCCTCCGGGGACGCGACTTCACCGACTCCGACCTCGAGACCGGGAAGGAGGTCATGCTCGTGAACCGGGCGCTCGCGCACGCGCTCTGGGGCGACGCCGACCCGATCGGCAAGGGGCTGATCTTCGGCAAGAGCAAGGAGCGCCTCGAGGTCATCGGCGTCGTCGGCGACGTCCGGCAGGAGGGGCTCGGCCAGACGCCCTTCGCGACGATGTACGTCCCGATGTCGATCTTCCCGCGCGGCTCGCTCAAGTTCTATCTGCGCACAAAGGGCGACCCGCGCGCCCTCGCCGCGTCTGCACGCGCCGCGATCCACCGCCTGGACCCGAACCAGGCCATCTCGGGGATGCGGCCCCTCACGGAGGTGGTCGCCGAGACCGTGGCCGGCCCGCGGTTCCTGACCGTGCTCGTCGGCGCGTTCGGCGCGGCGGCGCTGCTGCTCGCGGCGATCGGCGTGTACGGCGTGATCTCGTTCTCGGTCGCCCGGCGCACCCGCGAGATCGGCGTGCGCATCGCGCTCGGCGCGGACCGCGCGGCGGTCCGGCGGCTCGTGATCCGCGAGGGCATGGCCCTCGCCGGAGCGGGCCTCGCGTTGGGTCTCGTCGCCGCGCTCGCGCTCTCGCGCGTCCTGTCGAGCCTGCTCTTCGAGACCCGCACGCACGATCCGCTGACGCTCGCCGCCGTCGGCGTGCTGCTCCTGTTCGTCGCGCTCCTCGCGTGCGCGATCCCGGCGCGCCGCGCGGCGAACCTGGATCCGCAGACGGCGCTGCGGGTCGAGGTCTGACGATGCTCCAGAGCGTGCGTCACGCGTTTCGGGCGCTCCGGCGGGCGCCGGGGTTCTCGGCGGCCGCGATCCTGATCCTGGGACTCGGCATCGGCGCGAATACCGCGATCTTCGCCCTCATGGACGCCGTTCTGTTCCGGCCCCTTCCGGCGGTCGGACATCCGGAGGCGCTCGTCACGCTGAGGGGCGACACCGTGTCGTACCCTCTCTTCCGCACGCTGGCCGCCGAGGCGCGGGGCACGCTGCGCGTCGCCGCCTCTCAGGTTCGCACCATGAGTCTGACGACCGGCGGAGATCCGCAGATCGTCGGGGGCGCGGTCTCGTCCTCGAGTTACTTCGACGTGCTCCAGGCCCGCCCGGGCGTGGGCCGCTTCTTCACCGCGGCCGAGGAGGAGCCGGGCCACGACGTCGTCGTCCTCTCGCACGGCCTCTGGACGTCGCGATTCGGCGGCGACCCGTCGATCGTCGGGCGCAGCGTGCGCCTGAACGGTGTTCCGTTCACGGTCATCGGCGTCGCCCCCGACGGCTACCGAGGCGTGCAGTTTGGCGTCTATCCCGATCTCTGGGTCACGATCGGCGCCATGCCCCGGCTCGCCACCGGCGGCCTCGCGCGCATGAACATCCAGTCCCGCAACTGGGGCTGGTTGACGGTGTTCGCCCGCCTCGAGCCCGGGGTCAGCCGAGCCGGAGCCCTGGCCACGGTCTCGACGATCGCGCGGCGCGACGCCGCGGCGCACGGCGAGGCCTTCGACGCCGGCACCTGGTCGCTGGTGCCGACCGCGGCGGTGGCCGCCGGCTCCGGTGAGAACCCGCCCCTCTCGCGCTTCTTCGGAATTCTCGCGGCCGCGGTGGCGGCGGCCCTCCTCATCGCGTCCGCGAATCTCGCCAACCTGATGCTCGCGCGCGCGGCGGCGCGACGGCGCGAGGTGGCCATCCGGCGCGCGCTGGGCGCCTCGCGGCCGAGACTGGTCGGGCAGATGCTGGCCGAGAGCCTGCTTCTCGCGCTCGCCGGCGCCGCCGTCGGGCTGCTGGCCGCGAGCTGGACCCTTTCCGCGCTCACGCACGTGAGCCTGCCGCAGGACCTGACCCTGGCTCTCTTCCGGCCCGAGCTCGGGGGACGAGAGGCGGCCTTCGCGTTGGCCGTTTCGATCCTGACGGGCCTCGCCTTCGGCCTGATCCCGGCGATCCAGGCGTCCGGCGGCGCGATCGACTCGATTCTGAGATCGACCGCCTCCACGCTGGCGCCGCGGTCGCTCGCGCGCGGCATCTTCCTCGGCACGCAGGTCGCCGTCTGTCTCGCCCTGCTGGCCTGCGCGGGGCTCCTCGGCCGGAGCGTGGCCAACGCGCTCGCGATCGACCTCGGCTTCGAACCCGGCCGCGTGACACTGGCCCAGATCCGTCTGGGACTCGAGCGCTACGACGCGGCGCGCGGAGCGGCCTTCCTGGAGGACCTGCCGCGCCGGCTGACCGAAAAGCCGGGCGTCCGCTCGGTGAGCTGGACCGGGATCCTCCCGCTCTCGGGCGAGGAGTCGATCGAGACCTTCGAGGCGGAGGGCTACACGCCGCGCCAGGGCGAGCATCCGGCGGTCCACGTCTCCGGAGTCGGAGGGGGATACTTCCGGACGCTCCAGATTCCCGTCGCGGCCGGCCGCGAGTTCGGCCCCGACGACCGCCTCGGCACGCAACCGGTCGCGGTCGTGAACGAGGCGATGGCGCGGCGCTACTGGCCGGGCGCCAGCCCCATCGGGCGCCTGCTGACCATCGACACGCCGCGCCGCATCGTCGGAGTCGTTCGGGACTCGCGGTTCGCGTCCCTGTCGAGCCCCGCCACTCCGCATGCGTACGCTCCGATCCTGCAGATCCCGACGGGGGCGCTCGACCAGCTCACGCTGCTGGTGCGCGCGGACGCCGACCCGGCGGCCGCCGCGGGGTGGATCCGCACCGCGATCCACGAGCTCGATCCGGCGCTGCCGGTGACCTCGCTGCAGCCTTACGGAAGCGTGATCGCCGGGAGGCTCCTGCCCCAACGCGCGGGCGCCGCGATCCTGGGACTCTTCGGCGGACTGTCGCTCCTGCTCGCCGCGTTCGGGATCTATGCCGTGGTCTCCTACGCCGTCGCGCAACGCACGCGCGAGGTCGGCATCCGGATGGCCCTCGGTGCCGCGCCCTCCGAGGTCCGCAACCTCGTCGTCCGTCAGAGCGCCGCCCCGATCGTCGCCGGGCTCGCCGTGGGCCTCGCGCTGGCCGCGGCCGCCGCTCGCCTGCTCGCCGGATTCCTCTACGGCGTGCCCGCCATCGACCCGATCACCTTCGGCGCGGCCATGCTCGTCCTCGCGGCGAGCGGGCTCCTCGCGGCCTGGGTCCCGGCGCGGCACGCCGCGCGCGTCGACCCGATCGCGGCGATCCGGACCGAGTGACCTCGAGAGAGAAAGGAACGGCGGCATGACACTTCTTCGGGACCTGAGATACGCGCTGCGGGGGCTCTCGCGCAACCCCGGGTTCACGGCCGTCGCCATCGCCACGCTCGCACTCGGCATCGGCGCGAACACCGCGATCTTCAGCGTCGTGGACGGCGTGCTGCTTCGGCCGCTGCCTTACGCCGATCCGGGTCGGCTTCTCACGCGGGAGCACAACCTCTCCCCGCCGGAGCAGGCGGACGTCGCCGCCATGAACCGTTCGTTCGAGAGCGTCGGCGGCGCGGCGCTCCAGCCCTTCGACTTGAAGGCGGGCGAGGAGCCCGTTCAGGGAATGTCCGCGATGGCGAGCGGCGCGCTCTTCGAGACGCTGGGCGTCCGGGCCATGCTCGGCCGGACGCTCACGAAGTCCGACGACGTGAAGGGCGGCGAGCGCGTGGTCGTCCTGGGCCATGCGATCTGGAAGCGCGAATGGGGAGGCGATCCGTCCGTCGTGGGCAAGACGATCCTCCTCGGCGGGGCTCCGTGGACCGTCGTCGGTGTCATGGGCCCCGAGTTCGCGCTTCCCGAGCAGAAGGTGGACCTCTACGTCCCGCTCTGGGTGGCGTATCCCGTCGCGGCTCCGGAGCGGGGCGTGCACTTTCTCCGTTCGGTGTTCCGGCTCAAGCCCGGCGTCACGGCGGCCGCGGCGCGCGCCGACCTCGCCGGCGTGTTCGCAGAGCTCGGGCGGCTCCATCCGGAGAGCGACAAGGGGCTGAATCCGGACCTCGTCCCGCTGCTCGACAACGTCGTCGGCGACAGCCGGCGGTCGCTGGCGATTCTGATCGGCGCGGTCGGTCTCGTGCTGCTGATCGCCTGCGCCAACCTCGCCAACCTCCAGATGACCAACGTCTCCGCGCGCAACTCCGAGTTGTCGATCCGCGCGGCCCTGGGCGCTTCGCGGCGAAGGATCGTGTCCCAGATCCTGGTGGAGAGCGCGCTCCTCTCGGTACTCGGTGGCGCGCTCGGATTCCTGCTGAGCGCGTGGGGCGTCGGGGCGCTGCTGTCGCGGTTCCCGGAGGCGCTGCCGCGCCTCGGCAACGTCGGCGCGAATCTGCGCGTCGCGGGGTTCACGTTCCTGGCGTCGCTCGCCACGAGCATCCTGTTCGGCGTCGCGCCCGGCTGGCAGGCCGCGAGCGGCCGCCTCACGGGCCTCCTCGGCCGCGCCCGCTCGGGAGCTCTGCGCGACGGCGCGGCGCGCGGCGCGCTCGTCGTCTCGGAGATCGCGCTCGCCATGGTTCTCCTGGTCGGCGCCGGACTCCTCCTGCGCGTGCTCTGGCGCCTCCGGAGCGTCCCGCCCGGATTCGAGACCCGGGGCGTCCTCGCCGCGCACATCGACCTCCCCCAATCCCGTTACGACGACAAGGCCACGCAATCCATGTTCCGGCGCCGCCTTCTCCAGTCGTTGAACGAACAGCCCGGCGTCTCCGCCGCCCTCATCAGCGAGATCCCGCTGTCGGGCGACGCGCTCGACCACGACTTCGTGATCGAGGGCGAGCCCCCGATCGCGCCCGGCGACGAGCCGTCGATCTACACCCGCAGCGTGATGGGCGACTACTTCCGCGTCATGCGCATCCCGCTCCGTGCCGGCCGCCTGCTGAACGAGGGCGATCGCGAGAGCACCGAGTACGTGGGCGTCGTCAACGAGAGCATGGTTCGCCGCTACTTCCCGCACTCGAATCCCCTCGGCCGCAGGCTGCGCTGGGCGCGGCAGCGAGAGCCCGAGTGGATCACGA
>Ga0068858_100000165_pt1 | contig 70617 bp, 61 predicted proteins | sample KBSSwiS12_FD_66589 | JGI IMG/M metagenome (GOLD analysis project Ga0068858, IMG submission 66589) | Switchgrass rhizosphere microbial communities from Kellogg Biological Station, Michigan, USA - KBS Switchgrass S1-2 | ecosystem: Host-associated > Plants > Roots > Rhizosphere > Soil ...
GCCCTTCATCATCGTCAAGGCCGACGCCGGCACCTACGGCATGGGCATCATGACGGTCCGCGACCCGAAGGACCTGGCCGACCTGAACCGGCGCTCGCGCAACAAGATGAGCATCATCAAGGACGGCCAGGAGGTGAGCGAGGTCATCCTCCAGGAAGGCGTGCCGACCTACGAGCGCGTCAATGAGTCCGTGGCCGAGCCGGTCGTCTACATGATCGACCGCTACGTCGTCGGCGGCTTCTACCGGGTGAACCCGGAGCGCGGCAACGACGAGAACCTAAACTCCCCCGGCGCCAGCTTCGTGCCGCTGGCCTTCGCCGGCTCCAACCAGCTGCCCAAGCCCGGCTCCAAGCCCGGCGCCAGCGCCCCGAACCGGTTCTACATGTACGGCGTGATCGCCCGCCTGGCGATGGTGGCGGCGAGCTACGAGCTCGAGGCCACCGACCCGAACGCCGAGATCTACGAGTAGCCGATAGTCCGGACGGCCCCCCTCGCGGCGTGCTGCGAGGCACAATAGCCGTCCCTCGACGCCGCGCCGGAGCTTCACGCTCCGAGCCGCGCCCCTCGCGTGACCCCCACCCGCCCTGCCTCCAGCCTTGCCGCCCTGACGCTCGGCGCCATCGGCGTCGTCTACGGCGACATCGGCACCAGCCCGCTGTATGCGCTGAAGGAGGTGTTTGCCAACGGCCACGTGCCGCTGACGCCGGGCAACATCTACGGCGTGCTGTCGCTGGTGTTCTGGACGCTGACCGTGATCGTCTCGATCAAGTACGTCGTCCTGATCCTGCGCGCCGACAACAACGGCGAGGGCGGGCTGATCGCGATGCTCGCGCTTGCCTCGCAGGCGGTGCGCGACCGTCCGCCGGTGCGCCGGCGGCTCCTGATCGTCGGCATCTTCGGCACCGCGATCTTCTTCGGCGACGGCGTCATCACGCCGGCGATCTCCGTGCTTTCGGCGGTCGAGGGCCTGAAGGTCGCCGCCCCCGGGCTGCACACCTGGGTCGTGCCGGTGACCCTGGTCGTCCTGACCTGCCTGTTCCTGTTCCAGCGTCACGGCACCGAGCGGGTCGGGCGCCTGTTCGGCCCGGTGATGACGGTCTGGTTCCTGGTGCTGGCGGCGCTCGGCATTTGGCACATCGGCGACAACCCGGCGATCCTGAAGGCGCTGTCGCCGTACTACGCGCTCGCCTTCGTCCTCAGCCACCCGCACATCGCCTTCATCGCCCTGGGCTCGGTGGTGCTGTGCGTCACCGGTGCCGAGGCGCTTTATGCCGACATGGGCCACTTCGGCAAGCGGCCGATCCGCGTCGCCTGGTTCGGCATGGCGATGCCGGCCCTGGTGCTCAACTACTTCGGCCAGGGTGCGATGCTGCTGGTCTATCCGGACAAGGTCGGCAACCCCTTCTACGAGATGGCGCCGACCTGGGCGCTCTACCCGCTGATCGGCCTGGCGACCTTCGCCACCGTGATCGCCTCGCAGGCGCTGATCACCGCCGCCTTCTCGGTCACCAAGCAGGCGATGCAGCTCGGCTACCTGCCGCGGCTGCGCATCGCCCACACCTCGGAGCGCGAGACCGGGCAGATCTACCTGCCGTTCGTCAACTGGAGCCTGTTCACCGGCATCGTCATCGCCGTCGTCCTCTTCGGCTCGAGCAGCAAGCTGGCCGCGGCCTACGGCATCACGGTGACGATCGACATGCTGATCACCACGACGATGACCTTCTTCGTCGTCCGCTACGCCTGGAAGTACGCGTGGTCGCTGGCGATCCTCGCCACCGGCTTCTTCTTCATCGTCGACTTTGCCTTCCTCTCCGCCAACATCGTCAAGGTGGTCGACGGCGGCTGGTTCCCGCTGCTCATCGGCGCCCTGATGTACACGCTGATGATGACCTGGAAGCAGGGCAGGAAGCTCATGGGCGAGCGGCTGCGCAGCGAGGCCATCGACCTGCCCAGCTTTCTCGAATCGGTGTTCCTCAGCCCGCCGATGCGGGTCGACGGCACCGCGGTCTTCCTCGTCGCCGACCAGGGCCTGACACCGAACGCGATGCTGCACAACCTCAAGCACAACAAGGTGCTGCACGAGCGCAACCTCTTCGTCACGGTGCGCCACCACGAAGTGCCGTGGATTCCTGCGGCCAAGCGCTGCGACGTCGAGGCGCTTGGCAACGACTGCTGGCAGGTGACGCTGCACTTCGGCTTCAAGGACGAGCCGGACGTGCCGGCGGCGCTCGAGCGGCTGCGCGCCTCCGGCTGCGTCGTCGAGGACATGGACACCTCCTACTTCCTGTCGCGCGACATCGTCATTCCGACCCTCGGCGGCGGCATGGCCGACTGGCGCGAGAAGCTGTTCGCCGGCATGCACCGCAACGCCGCCGCGGCCGCCGACTTCCTGCGCCTGCCCACGAACCGCGTCGTCGAGCTCGGCGCGAAGGTCGAGATATGACCGGGGGCTCGGGGCGACTCGGCACCCGGCCGGTCGCACGTTGACGCCCTCCCGCGTCTCGGACGTTTCCCTGTCGGCCGTGACGGCCGGCTTCGTCGCCGTGCTGGTCGGCTTCACCAGCTCGGTGGCGATCGTCTTCCAGGCGGCCCAATCGCTGGGCGCGACGCCGGCGCAGGCGGCGTCGTGGATGTGGGCGCTCGGCTGGGGCATGGGCCTCACCACCCTCCTGCCCTCGCTCTGGCTGAGGAAGCCGGTGATGATCGCCTGGAGCACGCCGGGCGCGGCGGTGCTCGCCGTGGCCGGCGCGAGCGGCGGCTTCGGCATGGCCGAGGCGACCGGCGCCTTCATCGTCTGCGCCGCTCTCATCCTCCTCGCCGGCGCGAGCGGCCTGTTCGAGCGGGCGATGGAGAAGATCCCGATGCCGCTGGCCGGCGCCTTGCTCGCCGGCGTGCTCGCCCGCTTCGGCCTCGACGCCTTCCTCGCCGTACGTTCCGCGCCCGGTCTGGTGCTGGCGATGCTCGCCGCCTACCTGTTCGGCCGGCGCCTGTGGCCGCGCTACGCCGTCGTCGGCGTGCTTGCGGTCGGCATCGCGATCGCCGCCGCCACCGGCCGGCTGCAGGCGGGCGGCGTGCAATGGGCCTTTACCGTGCCGGTGTTCACCGCGCCCGAGTTCAGCTGGCGGGCGACGGTGAGCCTGGCCCTGCCGCTCTTCATCGTCACCATGGCGTCGCAGAACCTGCCCGGGGTCGCCGTGATCCGCGCTGCCGGCTACCGGATGCCGATCTCGAAGATCATCACCCTGACCGGCGCCGCGACCCTGGTGCTGGCGCCGTTCGGCGCGTTCGCCCTCAATTTCGCGGCGATCACGGCGGCGATCTGCCTCGGCCGCGAGGCCCATGTCGATCCCGACCGGCGCTGGGTCGCCGCCGCGGCCAACGGCGTCATCTACTGCATCGTCGGCGTGTTCGGCGCGGCGGTCGCGGGGCTGCTGGCCGCGTTCCCGCGCGAGCTGGTGGTCGCGGTTGCCGGCCTGGCGCTGCTCGGCACCATCGCCTCCGGGCTGGCCGCGGCGCTGAAGGACGACGCCCATCGCGAGGCGGCGCTGATCACCTTCCTGGTCACGCTCTCCGGCGTCGAGCTGCTCGGCGTGGGCTCGGCGTTCTGGGGCGTCCTCTTCGGCGCGGCCGCGCTCTTTGTGCAACAGTGGCGGCCTCGCCGCGACGAACCTTCCGCCAAGACATGAAACTGCTCTTCGTCGCCGATCCGCTCGAAGGCTTCAACATCAAGAAGGACTCGACCTTCGTGATGATGAAGGAGGCCGCGCGCCGCGGCCATGCCCTGTTCGCCTGCGAAGCGCGCGACCTGATGTGGGAACGCGGTGCCCGGGTCGCGACCCACGTCCGCGAGATCGCGCTCACCGGCGGGAAGGCGCCCTGGTTCATCGAGAAGGAGGCCGAGGGCGAGCGGGTCCGGGTCGCCCTCGCCGACTTCGACGCCGTGCTGATGCGCACCGATCCGCCCTTCGACAGCGAGTACTTCTACGCCACCCATCTGCTCGAGCAGGCCGAGCGCGAGGGCGCCCGCGTCTTCAACCGGCCGACGGCCCTGCGCAACCATCCGGAGAAGCTGGCGATCCTCGAGTTCCCGCAGTTCATCGCCCCGACCCTGGTCACCCGCGACCCGGCGGAGCTGAAGCGATTCCACGCCGAGCACGGCGACGTGATCCTCAAGCCGCTCGACGGCATGGGCGGCGCCGGCATCTTTCGCGTCGGCGCCGACGGCATGAACCTCGGCTCGATCGTCGAGACGCTGAACGCGCGCGGCGCCCACACCGTGATGGCGCAGCGCTACGTGCCAGAGATCGTCAAGGGCGACAAGCGCATCCTGGTGATCGCCGGCAAGCCCGTGCCGTTCGTGCTGGCGCGCATTCCCCAGGGCCAGGAGATCCGCGGCAACCTGGCCGCGGGCGGCAAGGGCGTGGCGCAGCCGATCTCGGCGCGCGACCGCGAGATCGCGGAGCACATCGGCCCGATCCTGGCCGAGCGCGGCCTGCTGCTGGTCGGGCTCGACGTCATCGGCGACAGCCTGACCGAGATCAACGTCACCAGCCCGACCTGCTTCCAGGAGATCACCGAGCAGAGCGGCTTCGACGTGCCCCGAACCTTCATCGACGCCCTCGAAGCCGCGCTCGCCTGAGCCCGGGCGCATCCGTTTCGCATGGCCGTCCTCTCGCTTTCCGGCGCGCACCTCGCCTATGGCCACGTCGCCCTGCTCGACGACGCGGCGCTCTCGCTCGAGGCCGGCGAGCGGCTCGGGCTGATCGGCCGCAACGGCGCCGGCAAGTCGTCGCTGCTGCGTGTCATCGCCGGGCTGGAGAAGCTCGACGACGGCCTGCTGCAGCTCACCCAGAACCTGCGCATCCGCTACGTGCCGCAGGAGCCGGCGTTCGAGGCGGAGATGTCGGTGTTCGATGCGGTCGGCATCGGCGTCGCCGAGGCGCGCGAGGTGCGCGAGCGCTACGAGGCGCACGCGCCCGGCGACGACCTCGACGCGCTGCAGACCCGGATCGAGACGCTCGACGCCTGGAACTGGGAGCAGCGGGTCGAGACGACGCTGGCGCAGCTCCACCTCGACGGCGCGCGCCTGATCGGCGAGCTCTCGGGCGGCACGAAGAAGCGGGTGGCGCTGGCGCAGGCGCTGGTCGCCGTGCCCGACGTGCTGCTGCTCGACGAGCCGACCAACCACCTCGACCTCGACTCGATCGCCTGGCTGGAGGAGCTGCTCAAGGGCTTTCGCGGCAGCGTCGTCGTCATCACCCACGACCGCGCCTTTCTCGACGCGATCGCCACCCGGATCGTCGAGCTCGACCGCGGCGTGCTGCGCAGCTATCCGGGCAACTTCGCCGCCTACGAGGCGAGGAAGGCCGAGCAGCTCTCGTCCGAGGCGCTCGCCAACGCCCGCGCCGACAAGCTGCTGGCGCAGGAGGAGGTGTGGGTGCGAAAGGGCGTCGAGGCCCGGCGCACGCGCAGCGTCGGCCGGGTGGCGCGGCTCGAGGCCTTGCGGGCGCAGCGCGCGGCGCGGCGCGAGACGCTCGGCCGGGTCCGGCTCGAGGCGGATTCGGGCATCTCGAGCGGCAAGATCGTCGCCGAGCTGAAGGACGTCAGCATGCGCTTCGGCGACAAGCTGATCGTCAAGGACTTCTCCTCGACCATCCTGCGCGGCGACAAGGTCGGCCTGATCGGCCCGAACGGCGCCGGTAAGACGACGCTGCTCAAGCTGATCCTCGGCGAGCTGCAGCCGACCTCGGGCACGGTCCGGCAAGGCACGCGGATCGAGGTGGCCTACTTCGACCAGATGAGGAGCGCGCTCGACCTCGACGCAACGCTCGCCGACACCATCAGCCCGGGCAGCGAATGGATCGAGACCGGGCGCGGCAGGAAGCACGTGATGAGCTATCTCACCGACTTCCTGTTCTCGCCCGAGCGCGCCAACTCGCCGGTGCGCACGCTTTCCGGCGGCGAGCGCAACCGGGTGCTGCTGGCGCGCCTGCTGGCCCTCCCGGCGAACGTGCTGGTGCTCGACGAGCCGACCAACGACCTCGACATCGACACCCTCGAGTTGCTCGAGGAGATGCTGCAGAGCCATGCCGGCACGGTGTTCCTGGTGAGCCATGACCGGCGCTTCCTCGACAACGTCGTCACCAGCACGATCGCCTGGGAAGGCGAGGAGTCGCCCGGCCGCTGGCGCGAGTACGAGGGCGGCTACGAGGACTGGAAGATGCAGCGCGAGCGAGCCCGCGGCCTGGCGGTGCAGGCCGAGAAGCGCAACGTGGCGGCACCGAAGCCGGCGCCGGCCCCCCCGCCGCCCCCGGCGGCCAAGACGAAGAAGCTCAGCTACAAGGAGCAGCGCGAGCTCGACGCCCTGCCGGCGAGGATCGAGGCGCTCGAACTCGAGCAGAAGGAGCTGGCCGCGCTCCTGAGCAGCGCCGACTTCTACGCCGACGATCCGGCCCGGGTCGAACAGGCGCAGATGCGGGTGGCGCAAATCGACGACGAGCTGACCGAGGCGCTCGAACGCTGGGAGTTGCTCGGGTCGCGTTGAGTCTTGGGTTGCCGCGGCCACGGGCATGAGCGGAGCAGCGCGCCCCGCCGCGCCCATTCCGAACCCTTAGCGCAGTTAGCGCAAACGCTTCCGTTCGGCCGCCAGCGCCTTCCAGAAGCGGGCGTCCTGCGAAGTCGCGAAATTGATGCGCATCAGGCTCGTCGGCCGCGGCCGGGCGTGGAACAGGCTGCCGGGGGCGAGCAACCAGTCGTCGATCATGGCGTGCGCCAGGCGCTCGGTGTCGACGCCGGCGTCGACCCACCCGAACAGGCCGCGCGGCTCGGCGGCGAAGTGGCAGCCGTGCGCCTCGGCCAAACGGACCGTGCGCGCCCGGGCGGCGTCGAGGCGATGCACCACGCGCTCGGCATGGCGGCGCAGCGTCCCCTGCTCCAGGCAGTGCGCCAGCGCCAGCTCGCCGGTGCCCGGCGTCGTCAGCGTCGTCAGCAGCTTGGTGTCGATGAAGCGGTCGACCAGGGACGAGGACGCGGCGAGGTAGCCGACGCGCCAGTTCGGCGTCAGGATCTTGGAGAAGCCGGAGACGTAGATCGTGCGCTCGAGGGCGTCGAGCGCCGCCAGGCGCGGCGCGTGCGCCGGCGCGAGGTGCGAGTAGGTGTCGTCCTCGACGATGTGAAAGCCGTGCTCGTGGGCGAGCCTGAGCACCTGGTGCGCGGCGTGCAGGCCGAGCGACATGCCGGTCGGGTTGTGCAGCACCGAGACAGTCACGTAGAGCCGCGGCCGTTCGCCGGGGGGCTGCGCCTCGATCAGGCGGCGCATCGCCGCGACGTCGGGCCCGTCGCTGCCGCGCGGCACTGGCAGCACGCGCATGCCGAGCGCGGCCATCCGGGCGTACTCGACCGACCAGCCGGGCTCGTCGACGAGCACGCTGTCGCCGGCGCGCAGCAGGGTGCGGGTGACGATGTCGAGCGCATGGGTGGCACCGACGGTGGTGACGATCTGCCCGGGTCGCGCCGCGATGCCGTGGTCGGCGAGCTTGATCGCCAGCGCCTCGCGCAGCCGCGCCTCGCCGGCCGGGTCGCCGTACTGCAGCGCCGTGAGGGCGACCTGCCGGGTCGAGGTGGCCTTGCGCATCGCCGTGGCGAGCATCTCCGGGTCGAGCCACTCGGCGGGCAGGGTGCCCAGGCCAGGCATCGGCCGGCTTCCCAGCGGCTGGAACATGCCGCGGATCAGCGCGGTGGCACTGTTCGGCACCCGCTGCCGCGGCGGTGCTTTCGCGCCCCGGTCGGTCTCGCTCGCCGGTCGCATTGCCTCGTCGTGGCTGGCGCGGACGAAGAAGCCGCGATGCGGGCGCGCCTCGACCAGGCCGCGTGCCAGCAACTGGTCGTAGGCGCTGACGACGGTCGCCGGGCTCACGGCATGGCGACGGGCGCATTCGCGCACCGAGGGCAGCCGTGCTCCGGGAGCGAGCAGGCGCTGGCGGACGAGCTCGGAATAGCGCCCGCTGAGCTGCTCGGCGAGCGTCGTGTCGGAGCGACGGGACAGCACGACCGCCGGCTCGACGGGCAGCCGGAGTGGCTTCGTCGCGACCTGGCGTGCCGGTGAATCTGGCGATACAGCGGTTCGAACCATCCGCGAAAGTGTACTGGTCGTGTGTTGATCGCGGGGCCTACACTGCAGGAAATCTTTCGCCATGACGCCGCCTTCGCCCGCCGCCCGCCGCCGCGAGACCCAGGGTCTCGCGCTCGGCCTGCTCGGCGTCCTCATCTTCTCGATGACGCTGCCGATGACGCGGCTCGCGGTCGGCCCGGCGTCGGATCCGCAGCTGCCGCCGTTCTTCGTCACCGCCGGACGCGCCGCCTGTGCCGGCCTGCTGGCGGCGGTCTACCTCCTGGTCGTGCGCGCGCCCCGGCCGGGGCCCGAGCATCGCCTGGCGCTGGCGGTCTCGGCGCTCGGCACGGTGGTCGGCTTTCCGCTCCTGCTCTCGCTGGCGCTGCGCCGGGTCGATGCGATGCATGCCGCGGTCATCACCGGCGTGCTGCCGCTGGCCACGGCGCTGGCCGCCGCGGTCGCTTTCCGCCAGCGGCCCTCGGCCGGCTTCTGGAGCTGCGCCGTGCTCGGCTGCAGCCTGGTGGTCGGCTTCGCCGCCTGGAAGGGAAGCGGCTCGCTGGTCCTCGCCGACCTGCTGCTGCTCGGCTCGGTCGCCTGCGCCGCGATCGGCTACGTCGCCGGGGCCAGGCTTTCCGCACGGATGCCGGCCGAGCGCGTGATCTGCTGGGTGCTGGTGTTCAGCCTGCCGCTGACGCTGCCCGCTGCGCTCGCATCCCTGCCCGCGCAGCCGGCGAGCACCGCCGCCTGGGGCGGCTTCGCCTACGTCACGGTGTTCTCGATGTGGCTCGGCTTCTTCGCCTGGTACCGCGGCCTGGCGCTCGGCGGCGCGGTGCGGGTCAGCCAGGTGCAGCTGGTGCAGCCGTTCCTGTCGATGCTGTTCGCCGTGCCGGTGCTCGGCGAGCGGCTCGACGCGGCCACTGTCGGCTTCGCGCTGGCGGTCGTGGCCACCGTCTTCTTCGGCCGGGCGATGCCGGTCGGCCGTCCGGCCACTCCCTCGATTTCCAGCCCCTTCACGACGAGGCCCACATGAGCCACAGCCCCTGGCGCTTGGCGGCGCGCACCGAACGGATGAACCCCTCGGTGATTCGCGAGATCCTCAAGCTCACCGAGCTGCCCGGGATCATCTCGCTCGCCGGCGGCCTGCCGTCGCCGGACACCTTTCCGGTCGAGGCGATGCGCATCGCCACCGCCCGGGTCCTGCGCGACAACCCGCGCGAGGCGCTGCAGTACGCCGCGAGCGAAGGCTACGCGCCGCTGCGCGAATGGGTCGCCGAGGAGATGCGCGGCCACGGCGTCGCCGTCGACGCGTCGCAGGTGCTGATCACCACCGGCTCGCAGCAGGGCCTCGATCTCGTCGGCAAGGCGCTGATCGAGCAGGGCAGCCGGGTCGCGGTCGAGTCGCCCACTTACCTCGGCGCGCTGCAGGCATTCGCGCCTTACGAGCCGGAGTTCGCGGCGATCGACTGCGACGACGAAGGGCCCCTGCCCGAGGCCCTCGCCGAGCACGGGCGCGGTGCCCGCTTCCTCTATGTGCTGCCGAATTTCCAGAACCCGAGCGGGCGCTCGATCGGCGCCGCGCGGCGGGCGGCGATCGTCGCCAGCGCGCAGCGGATCGGCCTGCCGATCGTCGAGGACAACCCCTACGGCGAGCTCTGGTACGACGCCGAGCCGGCCGCGCCGATCGCCTCGCTCTGGCGCGAGGGCACGATCTATCTCGGCAGCTTCTCCAAGGTTCTGGCGCCGGGCCTTCGCCTCGGCTACGCGATCGCTCCGGCCGAGGTCATGCCCAAGCTGCTGCAGGCCAAGCAGGCCGCCGACCTGCACACGCCCGGCTTCAACCAGCGCCTGGTGCACGAGGTGATCAAGGACGGCTTCCTCCGCGAGCACGTGCCGACGATCCGCCGCCGCTACAAGGCGCAGCGCGACGCGATGCAGGCGGCGCTTGCCGCGAACCTGCCGCAGAGCGGGCCGCGCGCCTGCCGCTGGCAGGTGCCGGGCGGCGGCATGTTCTTCTGGCTCGAGCTGCCGAAAGGCGTCGACGCCGAGGCGCTGCTGCCGCGCGCGGTCGAGCGCGGCGTCGCCTTTGTGCCCGGGGCGCCGTTCTATGCCGGCGAGGCGATGAAGAACACCTTGCGCCTGTCGTTCGTGACGGTCGCGCCCGAGGCGATCGAGCGCGGCGTGCGCGCCCTGGCGGCGGCGCTGGAGGTGGCGTCGTGAGCACCGCCTTCGCCTTCACCCAGGTCGACGTCTTCACCGAGCAGGCGCTGCTCGGCAACCCGCTCGCCGTCGTCCACGGCGCCGACGCGCTCGACGCGGCACGGATGCAGGCGTTCGCGAAGTGGACGAACCTGAGCGAGACGACCTTCCTGCTCGCGCCCACCGATCCGGCCGCGGACTACCGAGTGCGCATCTTCACCCCCGGCGGAGAGCTGCCGTTCGCCGGCCATCCGACCCTCGGCAGCTGCCACGCCTGGCTCGAGCGCGGCGGCGTGCCGAAGGCCGCCGGCCGGGTGGTGCAGCAGTGCGGCGTCGGACTCGTCGACATTCGCGTCGAGGCCGGGCGTACCGGCTTCGCGGCGCCGCCCTTGCGCATGGCGGAAGTCGAGGCGCCGCTGCTGGCCAAGGTGCTGCAGGCACTGGGGCTGGAGCCGAGCGCGCTGGTTGCTTCGCAGTGGCTGGACAACGGTCCGCGCTGGCTCGGCCTGCTGCTGCGCGATGCCGCCGCCGTGCTCGCGCTCGCGCCGGACCACGCGGCGTTGCGCGGACTGGCCAAGGTCGGCGCCGTCGGCGCCTATCCGAGCGGGTCGGCGTGCGCGTTCGAACTGCGGGCGTTCGCCTCGATGGTCGGCATCGACGAGGACCCGGTCACCGGCAGCCTCAACGCCGGCGTCGCCGAGTGGCTCATCGGCTCGGGCCGCGCGCCCGAGCGCTACCTGGCTGCGCAGGGCGCGAAGCTCGGTCGCGCCGGGCGGGTGCACGTGGCGCGCGAGGACGGGCGGTTCTGGATCGGCGGCAGCAGCGTCAGCTGCATCCGCGGCGAGGTCCGTCTGTGAGCGAGGCGTCACCCCTCGCGATCGAGCCCGACCATATCGTCGTGGCCGCGCGCAGCCTCGCGGAAGGCGCGGCGTGGTGTGAAGCGACGCTGGGCGCGACCCCGGTCGAAGGCGGCCGGCATGCGACCATGGGCACGCACAACCGCCTCCTCGGTCTCGGCGACGGCGTCCGTCAGCGCATGTACCTCGAGATCATCGCCCTCGATCCCGAGGCGCCGCCGCCGCCGCGGGCGCGCTGGTTCGACCTCGACTCGCCGGCCCTGCAGGCCGAGATCGCGGTCGCGCCCCGGCTGGTGCATTGGGTGGCGCGCTGCAACGACATCGACCGGGCGATCGCCGCCTTGCGCGCCGCCGGACACGACCCGGGCGAGGCGATCGCGGTCGAGCGGATGACGGCGCACGGCATGCTGCGCTGGCGGATCGCGCTGCGCGACGACGGCCGCCGCCTGGCCGGCGGCGCGGTGCCGCTGCTGATCGAATGGGGGGCCGCGCATCCGTGCGACCACCTGCCGGCGAGCGGCGTTTCGGTGACGCACCTCGCGCTCGGCGGCGTCGACCGCGGCGTGGCGGAGAGGCTCGGCGTGTCGCTTGCCGCCGCGGGAGCGCCACCGCTATCGGTCGCGCTCGACACGCCACGCGGGCGCGTCGAGCTGGTGGGCGCCTAGGCCCGGCGCAGGCGCCGGGCCCGAGGTCTCACTCCTTGCGGTAGCTGTCGTGGCAGGCCTTGCAAGCCTTGCCGGTCTCGCCGACCGCTGCCTTGATGGTGTCGATGTTGCCGGTCTTGGCGGCGACGTTGAACTTCACCATCTCCTCCTGCATCTTGGAGGTCGCGGCGCGGAACTTGTCCATCTCGGCCCAGATCTTCGGCTCGGCCTTGGTCTCGCCCTTGTCGCTGCCGTCGACGAAGCCGGCGAAGGGCAGCTTGGACAGCATGGTCGCCAGCTCGGCGTTGTCGGCCGCAGCCTTGGCGTCGAACGGGATGCGGCCGTTGGCCATCGCCGCGACGCGGCCGAAGTGGGTGGCCATCAGGGTCATGCCGGCCTTGCGGTACTTGATCGCGTCTTCGGGCTTCGCGAACTGCGCAGCTGCCGGGGTGGACGCGAGCAGGGCGGCGAGCCCAGCGGCTACCATCAGCCCCGACGTGAAAGATCGATGCATGAGACTTCTCTCCTTGTTGACCGGATCGCGCGTCCCCATGACCCGCGGGCGCCAGTGTACAAAGCATGCCCGCTTTGCCATGGGCCGTTCGGGTAAGCACCGAAGGGCGGGCAGCGAGCGATGAGCGCGGGCAGCGAGCTGGCGCCGGGAGACCAGCCCGTCCGGGTGTGGGACCTGCCGACGCGCGTCTTCCACTGGCTCCTTGCCGGCCTCGTGATCTTCTCGGTCGTGAGCGGCCACATCGGCGGCAACGCGATCGTCTGGCACATGCGCTCGGGCTTCGCCATCTTCACCCTGCTCGTCTTCCGTCTCGTCTGGGGCTTCGTCGGCGGCCGCTGGTCGCGCTTTCGTGCCTTCATCTACGCCCCGAGCACCAGCCTGCGCTACGTGCGCGGCCAGAGCCTGCCGCACGAGCATCATCACGTCGGCCACAACCCGCTCGGCGCCGGCTCGGTGTTCGCCCTGCTCGCCATCCTCGTCCTCCAGGTCGCGACCGGCCTGGTCGCCGACGACGAGATCGCCAACACCGGGCCGTTGATCAAGTACGTGAGCTCGGCGACGAGCAGCCTGGCGACCGGCTGGCACAAGAACTACGGCCAATGGATCATCGTTGCCCTGGTCTCTCTGCACGTCGGTGCGATCGCCTTCTACTGGCTGCGGCGCCGGCAGAACCTGGTGGCGCCGATGTGGCACGGCGACAAGCGCCTCGGCGGCGACGTCCCCGGAGCGGTCGACGACGGCCGGTCGCGGACGCTCGCCCTCGGGATCCTCTTCGTCTGCGCACTCGGGGTGGCCGCCGTGGTCCGCCTCGGCGCATGAGCGCTGCCGGAGCGAGCGCAAGCATGGGCGAATCCGCGGCCGCGCCATCGATCGAGCTGCGCCGCGCCGAGTCGCCGGCGGAGCTGGCGCAGGCGGTCGAGGTGTTCCGCGAGTACGCGGCGAGCATCGGCATCGACCTGTGCTTCCAGAATTTCGATGCCGAGCTGGCGTCGCTTCCTGGCGACTACGCGGCCCCCGCCGGCCAGCTGCTGCTCGCCTACGTCGACGGCCAGCTCGCAGGCTGCGGCGCGCTTCGACCGCTCGCCGAAGTCGACTACGCCAATGCCTGCGAGATGAAGCGGCTGTTCGTGCGCCCCGGGTTTCGCCGCTTCGGCCTCGGCCGGCTGCTCGCCCAGGCCCTGCTCGACGAGGCGCGCGGCGCGGGCTACTCGGCGATGCTGCTCGATACGCTCGACGACATGGAGGCGGCGCGCGAGCTCTACGCCACTCTCGGCTTCGAGGAAATTCCTCCGTACTACTTCAATCCGATTCCCGGCGCGCACTACCTGAAAGCAGACCTGACATGACCCCCACGCCCACTATCGTTCGCTGCCCCCCGCGGGGGCGCAGTGCCTTTCGGACGGCCGGGCGGGCAATGTGAACCACGAACTCCACGCCGGGGCGCTGCGCCTCGCCTTCCGGCCCGACCTCGGCGGCGCCGTTGCCGGGCTCTGGCATCGCGAGACGCCGATCCTGCGCTCGACCGAGCCGGCGGCGCTCGAAGGCGTGCGGGCGGCGGCGATGTTTCCGCTGCTGCCTTATTCGAACCGGCTCGGCTACCGCCGTTTCCGCTGGAAGGGCCGCGACTACACCACCCGCGCCAACGTCGACGACTCGCCGCATTCGCTGCACGGCGTCGGCTGGCAGCGGCCGTGGCGGATCGTCTCCTCGAGCGCGATCGAGCTGGTGCTCGGCCTCGAGCACGCCGGCGACGCCGACTGGCCGTTCGCGTTCGAGGCACGCCAGTACTTCACCCTGTCGCCGGAATCGTTCTCGGCGCGGCTCGTGTTCACCAACACCGACGCGGCCGAGCAGCCGGCGGGCCTGGGCTTTCATCCCTATTTCGTCAAGCGGGCGCGCAGCCGGCTGCACGTCGAGGCCGCCGCCCGCTGGGAGTCGGACGCCACCAAGCTGCCGACGCGCAAGGTCGCGCAGCCGGGCATCGACGCCGCCCTGTCGCATCTCGACTACGACCATTGCTTCGAAGGCTGGCGCGGCCGGGCGCGGATCCGCGACGAGCGCTTCTCGCTGCAGCTGGTCTCGGAGCTGCCCTACCTCGTCGTCTACACGCCGCCCGAGCGCGACTACTTCTGCGTCGAGCCGGTGAGCCACCTCAACAACGCCATCCACATGGCCGAGCCGGCGGCGCACGGCCTGGTGGCGCTGGCATCCGGGGAGACGCTCGAGGCGGCGATGCGGCTCGACATCGCCGTCGTCTAGGTCGCCACGCCTCAGGGCCCGCGCCGCGGAAAGCGCCGGGTCTCGCCCACCGCCATCACCGTGAACGCGTCGTCGGCGAGCCCGCGCTGGCGGCGCGCCGCCTCGAGGGCACGCGGCGGCTCGTCGAGGGCTTCGTCGGTGAGCGCGAAGGTGCCCCAGTGGATGCCGATCGAGCGCCGGGCGGCGAGGTCGAGATGGATCTGCACCGCCTCAGCCGGGTCGATGTGCTGCTCCTTCATGAACCAGCGCGGCTCGTAGGCGCCGATCGGCAGCAGCGCCAGGTCGAAGCCGCGGCCGGTGCCGCCGTGGCGCGCGGCGAAGCGGGCGTGGATGTCGGCGAAGTCCTTCGAATAGCCGGTGTCGCCGGCGAAGAACAGGTGGAAGTCCGGGGCGAACATGGCGTAGCCGCCCCAGAGCGTCTCCATCCGGTCGGAGAACGAGCGCCCCGACCAGTGCTGGGCCGGGACGAGCACGACCTCCACCTCGCCGACCCGTCGCGACTGCCACCAGTCGAGTTCGACGACGCGGTCGATGCCGGCGTCGGTGAACCAGGCCTTGACGCCGAGCGGCACGATGAAGAGCGGCGAGCCGCCGGCCTGCGCCGAGAGCGCCTTGACGCTGGCCGCATCGAGGTGGTCGTAGTGGTTGTGCGAGATCACGACGGCGTCGATTCGCGGCAGGTCGACGGCGGCGATTCCCGCCGGTCCCTGGCGTCGGGGGCCGGCGAAGGACACCGGCGACACGCGCTCCGAGAACACCGGATCGGTCAGCAGGCTGATGCCGCCGATCTGCACCAGCACGCTGGCGTGGCCGATCCAGGTGGCCGCCGGCTCCATCGCGCTGCCCGCGGCGGCGTTGCGGCGCAGGAAGTCGAGGTCGGGCGCGAGCCGCGGCGTCGCCGTCCGCGGCTCGGGCGGCAGGCCGTCGCGCAGCGCGTCGAGCTTCCATTTCAGGAGCGCGCCGAAGCCGCGCGGGGCGAAGTCGATGTAGTTGTTCTGGAAGCGGCCGTCGTGCCGCGGTGGTGCCGTGGAGACGATCGACGTCGCCGCCGGCACGGCGTCTTCGCCGCTCACCAGCGGCGGCACCAGGGCGAGGAGGAGGGCGAGATATCGAGTGGAGTCACGGCGCGCGCGATGAAGCATCGTCCATCATTGCCGACCCCGGTCCGGATAGGAGACGGGTGGGTTAACACGTATACTCTTGGGCTGTGCCGAAAGTCGCCGTGCCGTGTCCCCCCTCCGCCGCGGTGATCCGCGGCGATGGGCGCAGTGCACGCCGCGGATACGGTTTCGACGACGAGCAGGAGCCGCCGGTGCGGCGCCTGAGCCGGGCCGAAGCGGCCGAACTGGCAGCCCGCCAGCCGGCCATTTCCCCGTGGCGAGTGGTCGCCTATCAGGTGCTTTCCGGCCTCGCGATCGCGGCGCTGGTGCAGCTGGTGACGGGCGATGTGCTGCTGACGGCCTCGGCGCTCTACGGCGCCGCGGTGGTCGCGGTGCCGGGCGCCCTGATGGCGCGCGGCGCCACCAGCCGCCTGGGCACGATCTCGCCGCTGACGAGCACCGTCAACATCATGGGCTGGGCGATGGTGAAGATCGTCGTCTCGGTCGTGATGCTGGCGCTGGCGTCGCGCATCGTTCCCGGCATCCACTGGCCGGTAATGCTCGGCACGCTCGTCGTCTGCATGCAGACTTACGCCTTCGCGCTGCTCTGGCGCGGTCGCGCAAAACAATAGACCGAACACGCTCAGACATCCAAAAAGATCATGGCCGCCGCAGCAGAGCACACCCAGACCCCCGGTGAATACATCATTCACCACCTGACCCATTTCGGCACCGGCAAGCCGAAGGGCCTGGTCGATTTCTCGGTCATCAATTTCGACTCGGTCGTGTTTTCGGCGGCGCTCGGTGCGCTCGCCTGCTTCCTGCTCTGGCGGGCGGCGAGGAAGGCGACGTCGGGCGTGCCGGGCCGCTTCCAGGCGGCGGTGGAGATGCTGTTCGAGCTGGTCGACAACGAGGCCAAGGGGATCATCCACAACGCCGAGAGCCGCAAGATGGTGGCGCCGCTCGCCCTCACGGTGTTCGTCTGGATCTTCCTGCTGAATGCGATGGACCTGCTGCCGGTCGACATCCTGCCGTGGATCTGGGCCAAGCTCTACGGCGCCTCCGGCCACGATCCCGAGCATGCCTACCTGCGGGTCGTGCCCACGGCCGACCTCTCGATCACCATGGCGCTTTCCGTCGGCGTCCTGATCCTGTGCCTGTTCTACAGCGTCAAGATCAAGGGACTCGGCGGCTTCCTGCACGAGCTCTACGTCGCACCCTTCGGCACCGTCAAGCTGAGCGCCAACCCGCTCACCTGGATCGGCTTCATCCTGCTGTCGATCGCCAACGTGGCGATGCAGCTGGTGGAGTTCGTGTCGAAGACCGTGTCGCACGGCATGCGACTGTTCGGCAACATGTACGCCGGCGAGCTGATCTTCCTCCTGATCGCCCTGCTCGGCGGCGCCTTCACGCTGTCGGTCGGCGGCGTGGCGCTCGCGCTGCTGCACATCGGCGCCGGCTGGGCCTGGGCGGTGTTCCACATCCTGATCATCACGCTGCAGGCCTTCGTCTTCATGATGCTGACCCTGGTCTACATCGGCCAGGCGCACGACGCTCACTGACGCCTGCGAACGCATCCTTTCTCTTTCCTTTCCCTCTCACTACAACTCTGGAGTCATCATGGAACTCATCGGTCTCGTCGCCGTCGCTGCCGGCCTCATCATCGGTCTCGGCGCCCTCGGTGCCTGCGTCGGCGTCGGCATCATGGGCAGCAAGTACCTCGAATCGGCCGCGCGCCAGCCCGAGCTCATGGGCGTGCTGCAGACCAAGGTCTTCCTGCTGCTCGGCCTGATCGACGCCTCGTTCATCATCGGCACGGGTATCGCCCTCTGGTACACGACGGCCAACCCGTTCCTGGCCCAGCTGTCGCAGATCGTCACCAAGTGATCCGCCGGTCCGGCAGCGCCGAGCGCGCCAGACCCGAACGTTTTCTCGCCGAGGCATCGACGTGAGCATTACCTCCACCCTGATCATCCAGATGATCGTGTTCCTGCTTCTGGTCTGGTTCACGATGTCCAAGGTCTGGCCGCCCATCGCCGCCGCGCTCGATGCGCGCGCCGCCAAGATCCGCGAAGGCCTGTCGGCCGCCGACAAGGCCAAGGCCGACCTCGCCGCCGCCAACCTGCGGGTCGAGAAGGAACTGTCCTCGGCGCGCAACGACGCCGCCCAGCGCCTGGCCGATGCCGAGCGCCTGGCGCAGTCGATGATCGAGGAAGCCAAGGGCAAGGCCAGCGAGGAAGGCGCGAAGATCGTCGCCGCCGCGCGCACCGAGGCCGAGCAGGAAGCGATCAAGGCGCGCGAGGCGCTGCGCGACCAGGTCGCCTCGCTCGCCGTCAAGGGCGCGGAGCAGATCCTGCGCCGCGAGGTCGATGCCAAGGCGCATGCCGCCTTGCTCGGCCAGCTCAAGGCCGAGCTTTGAGGCCCCCGAGCCATGGCTGAAATCGCGACGATCGCCCGGCCGTATGCCGAGGCGCTGATGAAGGCCTCGGCCGACGGCGATGCCGCCGCGCTGGCGGCAGAGGTCACCGCCCTCGCCCAGGTCGCGGCCGACCCGACGATGCGCCGGTTCGCCGACGACCCGAAGGCGCGTTCGGCCCAGGTGGTCGACGTGCTGATGTCGATCGCGAAGACGCCGGCCGGCGCTTCGCCCGGCACCGCCGCGAAGAACCTGATCGCCACCGTGGTCGACAACGGCCGTCTGGCCGCTTTGCCGGAGATCGCGCGCCAGTTCCAGGCACTCCTCGACGCCAGGAGCGGCACCTCGCAGGCCACCGTCGAGAGCGCCTTCCCGATCGATGCGAGCCAGCTCGCCGAGGTCAAGGCGACGATGGAGCGGCGCTTCCTGCGCAATCTCGACATGCAGGTCGTTGTCCGGCCCGAGCTGATCGGCGGCATTCGCGTGATCGTCGGCGACGAGGTGCTCGACACCTCGATCCGTGCCCGCCTCGAACAGATGAAGGCGGCGCTGGTCGCCTGAGCGGCACCGTCGCCCGCCCGCCAGAAGAAGAATCCCTGAGTTTCAACCTGCCTGCCCGAACTGCAGACGGAGACCCCCATGCAACTGAATCCCGCTGAAATTTCCGAGCTGATCAAGAGCCGCATCCAGGGGCTCGCCGTCTCGGCCGACATCCGCAACGAGGGCACCGTCGTCTCGGTGACCGACGGCATCTGCCGCGTCCACGGCCTGTCCGAGGCGATGCAGGGCGAGATGCTCGAGTTCCCGGCGGCGCCGGACGGCTCGCCGACCTACGGCCTGACGCTCAACCTCGAGCGCGACTCGGTCGGCACGGTGATCCTGGGCGAGTACGAGCACATCTCCGAAGGCGATACGGTCAAGTGCACCGGCCGCATCCTCGAGGTGCCGATCGGTCCGGAGCTGAAAGGCCGGGTCGTCAACGCGCTCGGCGCGCCGATCGACGGCAAGGGCCCGGTCAACGCCAAGATGTCGGCGCCGATCGAGAAGATCGCCCCGGGCGTGATCGCCCGCCAGTCGGTGAGCCAGCCGATGCAGACCGGCCTCAAGGCGATCGACTCGATGGTGCCGATCGGCCGCGGCCAGCGCGAGCTGATCATCGGCGACCGCCAGACCGGCAAGACCGCGGTGGCGATCGACGCGATCATCAACCAGAAGGGTCAGGACATGACCTGCATCTACGTCGCCATCGGCCAGAAGGCGTCGTCGATCAAGAACGTGGTGCGCTCGCTCGAGGCCGCCGGGGCGATGGAATACACCATCGTCGTCGCCGCCTCCGCTGCCGAGAGCGCGGCGATGCAGTACATCTCCGCCTACTCGGGCTGCACGATGGGCGAGTACTTCCGCGACCGCGGCCAGGACGCCCTGATCATCTACGACGACCTGTCCAAGCAGGCCGTCGCCTATCGCCAGGTCTCGCTGCTGCTGCGCCGCCCGCCGGGCCGCGAAGCCTACCCCGGCGACGTGTTCTATCTCCACTCGCGCCTGCTCGAGCGTGCGGCGCGGGTCAACACCGACTACGTCGAGGCTTTCACCAAGGGCGAGGTCAAGGGCAAGACCGGCTCGCTGACCGCGCTGCCGATCATCGAGACCCAGGCCGGCGACGTCTCCGCGTTCGTGCCGACCAACGTGATCTCGATCACCGACGGCCAGATCTTCCTCGAGACCAACCTCTTCAACGCCGGCATCCGGCCGGCCATCAACGCCGGCATCTCGGTGTCGCGGGTCGGCTCCTCGGCGCAGACCAAGGTCATCAAGGCGCAGTCGGGCGGCATCCGTACCGACCTGGCGCAGTACCGCGAGCTGGCCGCCTTCGCCCAGTTCGCGTCCGACCTCGACGAAGCCACCCGCAAGCAGCTCGACCGCGGCGCCCGGGTCACCGAGCTGCTGAAGCAGAACCAGTACTCGCCGCTGCCGATCTCGCTGATGGCGGCGTCGCTGTTCACGGTGAACAAGGGCTTCATGGACGACATCGACGTGAAGAAGGTGCTGGCGTTCGAAAGCGGCCTGCACACCTTCCTGAAGTCGAGCCACGCGGCGCTGCTGAAGAAGATGGAAGACTCGAAGGAGCTCGACAAGGAAGCCGAGGCCGACCTGACGAGCGCGATCACCGCGTTCAAGAAGTCGTTCTCCTGATCCCGCCGACCCGCGCAGGACACATCAAGGAACCGCCATGGCAGCCGGCAAGGAAATTCGCGGCAAGATCAAGAGCGTCGAGAACACCAAGAAGATCACCAAGGCGATGGAGATGGTTTCCGTCTCCAAGATGCGCAAGGCGCAGCAGCGCATGCGCCAGGCCCGGCCCTACGCCGAGCGGGTGCGCAACCTCGCCGCGCACCTCTCGCATGCGACGGCCGAGTACAAGCACCCGTTCCTGATCCCGAACGACGACGCCAAGACCGCCGCCATCATCGTCATCACCACCGACAAGGGCCTGTGCGGCGGCCTCAACACCAACATCCTGCGCGCCGTCACCGCCAAGCTGAAGGAGCTCGACAACGAGGGCCTGGCGACCGAAGCGGTGGCGATCGGCAGCAAGGGCCTGAGCTTCCTCAGCCGGATCGGTGCCAAGGTCGTCTCCCAGGCGGTGCAGATCGGCGACCGGCCGCAGCTCGACAAGCTGGTCGGCCCGGTCAAGGTCGTGCTCGACGCCTACGCCGCGGGCAAGCTCAAGGCCGTCTACCTCAGCTACACGCGCTTCATCAACACGATGCGCCAGGAGCCGGTGATCGAGCAGCTGCTGCCGCTGACCGACGCGCAGATGGCGATGCAAGACGGCCAGCACGGCTGGGACTACATCTACGAGCCCGAGGCCAAGGTCGTGATCGACGAGCTGCTGCTTCGCTACGTCGAGGCGCTGGTCTACCACGCCACCGCCGAGAACGTGGCCTCCGAGCAGGCGGCGCGGATGGTGGCGATGAAGTCGGCAACCGACAACGCCGGCAACGTCATCGCCGAGCTGCGCCTGATCTACAACAAGACGCGCCAGGCCGCGATCACCAAAGAACTTTCCGAGATCGTCGCCGGTGCGGCGGCGGTCTGACAACGAATCGCTCTATCCAAGGAATCGAACATGGCTGACATGCAAACCGCCACCGCCGCACAGGGCAAGATCGTCCAGTGCATCGGCGCCGTCGTCGACGTGGAGTTCGCGCGCGACCACTTGCCCAAGGTCTACGACGCGCTGAAGATGGAAGGCTCGGCCCTCACGCTCGAGGTGCAGCAGCAGCTCGGCGATGGCGTCGTCCGCACCATCGCCCTCGGCTCCTCCGACGGCCTGCGTCGCGGCATGGTGATCAGCAACACCGGCAAGGGCATCTCGGTGCCGGTCGGCCCGGCCACCCTCGGCCGCATCATGGACGTGCTCGGCAACCCGATCGACGAGCGCGGCCCGGTCGACCAGACCCTCACCGCCGCGATCCACCGCAAGGCACCGGCCTACGACGAGCTCTCGCCCTCGCAGGACCTGCTCGAGACCGGCATCAAGGTCATCGACCTGGTCTGCCCGTTCGCCAAGGGCGGCAAGGTCGGCCTGTTCGGCGGCGCCGGCGTCGGCAAGACCGTGAACATGATGGAGCTGATCAACAACATCGCCAAGGCGCACAGCGGCCTGTCGGTGTTCGCCGGCGTCGGCGAGCGCACTCGCGAAGGCAACGACTTTTATCACGAGATGGCCGACTCGGGCGTCGTCAACCTCAAGGACCTGGGCGAGTCGAAAGTGGCCATGGTCTACGGCCAGATGAACGAGCCGCCGGGAAATCGCCTGCGCGTCGCGCTCACCGGCCTGACGATCGCCGAGTCTTTCCGCGACGAAGGCAAGGACGTGCTGTTCTTCGTCGACAACATTTATCGCTACACGCTCGCCGGCACCGAGGTCTCGGCCCTGCTCGGGCGGATGCCGTCGGCGGTGGGCTACCAGCCGACGCTGGCCGAGGAGATGGGGCGCCTCCAGGAGCGCATCACCTCGACCAAGGTGGGCTCGATCACCTCGATCCAGGCGGTGTACGTTCCGGCCGACGACCTGACCGACCCGTCGCCGGCGACCACCTTCGCCCACCTCGACTCGACCGTGGTGCTCTCGCGCGACATCGCCTCGCTCGGCATCTATCCGGCGATCGACCCGCTCGACTCCACCAGCCGCCAGCTCGACCCGAACGTCGTCGGCCAGGATCACTACGAGACCGCGCGCGCGGTCCAGGGCACGCTGCAGCGCTACAAGGAGCTGCGCGACATCATCGCCATTCTCGGCATGGACGAGCTCGCGCCGGAAGACAAGCTGGCCGTGGCCCGGGCGCGCAAGATCCAGCGCTTCCTGTCGCAGCCGTTCCACGTCGCCGAGGTCTTCACCGGCTCGCCCGGCAAGTACGTCACCCTCAAGGAGACGATCCGCGGCTTCAAGATGATCGTCAACGGCGAGTGCGATTCGCTGCCCGAGCAGGCCTTCTACATGGTCGGCGGCATCGACGAGGCCTTCGAGAAGGCCAAGAACATCAAGTGACATGAGGCCCCCACGCTCACTGCGTTCGCTGCCCCCCGAGGGGGCGCGGCCGGGCTTGGGAGCGGCCCGGCGCCCGGCCGGTCTCCGTACAAACGAGGTATAGGTTTATGGCCACGCTCAAAGTCGACGTCGTTTCCGCCGAGGAGGAGATCTTCTCCGGCGAGGCGAAGTTCGTCGCCCTGCCGGGAGAGATGGGCGAGCTCGGTATCTATCCGCGGCACGCGCCGCTGATCACCCGCATCCGCCCGGGCGCGGTGCGGATCCTGCGCGCCGACAACGATCAGGAAGAGTTCGTGTTCGTCGCCGGCGGCATCCTCGAGGTCCAGCCGGGCTCGGTGACGGTGCTCGCCGACACCGCGATCCGCGGCCACGACCTCGACGAGGCGATGGCCACCGAGGCCAGGCAGGCGGCCGAGGAAGCGATGAAGAACGCCAAGAGCGACATCGACTTCGCCAAGGCGCAGGGCGAGTTCGCGACCATGGCGGCGCAGATCGCGGCCTTGCGCAAGTACCGCAAGAAGTGATGATGTGCTGACGCGCTTCGCCGCGAAGCGAACCCGCCCGGCGAAGGCCCGGCGGGTTTCGTTTTTGGCGGCGGCGCGATGACGCTCGACATCTTCTTCGATCGCTACCTGATCACGATCCATGCGATCGTGGTCGCCTTCGGCCTGATCCTCTACGTCGCGGCGGCGCGGGCGCTGCCGCAGCGCCGCGATCCTTCGGCGGCGATCGCCTGGGTGGTCGCCTTGACGCTCCTGCCCTACATCGCCCTGCCGCTCTACTTCATGTTCGGCAGTCGCAAGCTCAGGATGCGCGATGAGCCGCCGCCGGTGCTGCCGCCGGTCGAAGGCGTCGCCGACGATGTCGAGGCCGCTTCTCTCTGGGCGCGCCGCCTCGGCCGCTCGATGGGCCTGGCGCCGGCGGCCGGCTATCGAAGCCTGCGCATCCACGGCGACGGCGCCGAAGCGCGCGCCGCGCTGCTCGAGCTGATCGTCAGCGCCACCCGGACGATCGATGTCTGCACCTTCATCCTCGCCACCGACGGCCTCGGCGACGAGATCGCCATGGCCCTGCGCAGCCAGGCCGAGCGTGGCGTCAAGGTGCGGCTGCTGATCGACGGCATCGGCGCCTGGCTCGGCGGCCGCCTCGACATGAAGGCACTGAGCCGCTCCGGCGTCCAGGTCGTGAAGTTCGTGCCGCCGTTCCGCTCGATCCTGCGCGGCCGCGCCAACCTGCGCAACCACCGCAAGATGCTCGTCGCCGACGGCGAGCGCCTGTGGTGCGGCGGACGCAACTTCGCAGCCGAATATTTCGAGGGCAATCCGGCGAAGCTTGCCGGGCAGTCGCTCCGCAACCACGCCTGGCACGACCTCAGCTTCGACCTGCGCGGCGAGCTCGTCGTCCACGCCTGCGAGCTGTTCGAGAAGGACTGGGCCTATGCCAGTCGTACCCCGGTCGTGGCCCAATGCCTGCCTCCGCAGGCCCTCGGCGCGGACGATGCCTCGCTCGCCCAGCTCGTGCCGAGCGGGCCGGAGCAGGTCGATGACACGGTGCAGTCGCTGCTGGTCTCGGGCTGCTTCATGGCGCGGCGGCGGGTGCTGGTGGTCACGCCCTACTTCATTCCCGATGCCACCCTCCTGATGGCGCTGACCCTGGCGGCGCGCCGCGGCGTGCTGATCGACATCGTCCTGCCGCGCCGCTCGAACCATCGCCTCGCCGACGTCGCCCGGCACCGGCCGCTGCGCGACCTGGCGGCAGCCGGCGCACGGCTCTGGTTCGAGCCGTACATGCAGCATGCCAAGGTGGTGGTCATCGACGACCAGCTCGCCCTGGCCGGCTCGGCCAACCTCGACCTGCGGAGCCTCTTCCTCAACTACGAGCTGATGGTCGCGTTCTACGAGCCGGCGGACGTGCGCCGCTTCGCCGCCTGGATCGAGCACGAGCGCGGGCTCGCCGCCCGGTTCGAGCCGACGGAGCCGGGGCTGGTTCGCGACCTGCTCGAAGGCCTGCTGCTCTGGCTCGCCTTCCAGCTCTAGCGCTGCCGCTCAGACGTGCAGGTAGCGCAGGAGCTGGCTGCGCTCGACTTCGGCGCGGCGTCCGTCGAGCGCGACCTGTCCCTGCTCGATGACGAGATAGCGATCGGCGATCAGCTCGGCGAACGCCAGGTTCTGCTCGACGACGACAAGCGAGGTGCCGGCCGCCTTCGCCGCGCCGATCAGCTCGGCCATGTGGACGACGTTCTCCCATTGCACGCCTTCGCTCGGCTCGTCGAGCAGGAGCAGCGGCTGGGCCTCGGCGAGGCCGCGCACGAACGACAGGATCTTCTTCTCGCCGCCCGAGAGCGTGCCGGCGTGCTGGCCGAGGCGCTGCGCCAGGATCGGGAAACGGGCGAACAGCGGTGCGAACGCGGCCAGGCCGCGGTCCGGCCGCATCAGCGTGAGGTTGTCGCGCACGCTCAGGTCGTCGAACACCGGGCGCTCCTGCGGGCAGTAGCTCATGCCGAGGCCGCGCCGCTGCGAGGCTTCGAGGCGCTTGACCGGCCGGCCTTCGAAGCGCACGCTGCCTTCGCGGCAGGGCAGCTGGCCGAACAGCAGCTTCATCAGCGTGCTCTTTCCCACGCCGTTGCGGCCGATGACCGCGAGCACCTCGCCGGCGTCGACCGCGCCGGAGATGCCGCGCACGACGCTGACGTCGCCGTAGCCTCCGACCAGGCCCTCGAACGAGAGCCGCGCGCTCACTTCTCCGCCCCCACGTAGATCGCCTTGACCGCGACGTTGCCCTGGATCTCCGACACCGTGCCCTCGGCGAGCAGGCTGCCGTTGTGCAGCACGAACACATGGTCGGCGAGCTCGCGCACCAGGCTCATGTCGTGCTCGATCACGACCACGGTCGCGCCACGCCGCTCGCTGGCCCAGCGGATGACGGCTATGACCTGGGCCGTCTCCTGCGGCGAGAGGCCGGCGCAGGGCTCGTCGAGCAGCAACAGGCGCGGTTCGCCGAGCAGCGCCATCGAGAGCTCGAGAATCTGCCGCTCGCCGTGCGACAGCTCGGCGGCGGTGCGTCCGGCATCGGCGAGGAACGGATAGCGCGCGACCAGTGCCTCGAACACAGGGCTGGTCCAGCGGCGCAGGCGCGGCCGCAGCAGATCGAGTCGCGTCGCGCGCGCGCTCCACAGCGCGATCGCGACGTTGTCGGCGATCGAGAGCGCCGGAAAGACCGAGGGGATCTGGAACTTGCGGCCGATGCCGAGGCGGACGATCCGGTGCGTCGCCAGGCGCGCCAGCGGCCGGCCGTCGAAGCTCACCCGCCCCGCCTGCGCCGCCAGCTCGCCGCTCAGCATGTTGAAGGTCGAGGTCTTGCCGGCGCCGTTCGGGCCGATCACGCAGTAGATGCCCGGCCGCTCGAGCGCCAGCGAAAGCCCGTCGAGGATCGTCACTTCGCCGACGCGCACGTGCACACCCTCGACGAGCAGCTTCGCGGCGCCGCCCGGATCCCGCCGCGCCGGCGCGGCGATGCCGGCCGCAGGTGCCGGGCGGCGGCCCAGGCGTCGCTCGAGCGGCGTGAAGATGCCGATCAGGCCCTGCGGAAACAGCAGCACGACGGCGATGAAGACGATCGCGATGCCGATCTCCCAGAACTGGAACCGGTCGCGCAGCCCGCTCGTCAGCGCACCGATGAGCACGGCGCCGAGCACCGGGCCCAGGAGGCGAAAGCGCCCGCCCACCGCGGCCCAGATCACCAGGTCGGCCGAGAGGCCGAAGCCGCAGAGCTGCGGCGTCACCAGGCCCTGCTGCGGCGCGTAGAGCGCGCCGCCGATGCCGGCGAGGAGCCCGCTGACGCCGAAGGCCACCGCCTTCAGCCGGTTGCCGTCGAAGCCGAAGAGCACGACCCGACGCTCGTTGTGGGCGAGCGCGGCCCAGAGCACGCCGAGCGGGGCGCGATAGAGCCAGGCGACGCCGAACGCCGACACGGCGAGGGCGACGGCGGCGACTTCGTAGGCGGCGGTGTAGCTGTCGAGGCCGGGCAGGCCGGGGATGCCCTTCAGGCCGTTGAAGCCGCCGGTCACCGATTCCCAGTTGTTCGCCACCTGGTAGGCGAGCAGCGACAGGGCCAGCGTGATCATCGAGAAATACGGCCCGCTCTCGCCGCGCCGGCGGAACACCAGCACGCCGATGAGGAAGGCAAGCAGGCCCGAAGCGCAGGCGGCCAGCGGTAGCAGCACGATCAGCCAGGCGCTGCCGTCGAGCTCGATCAGCGCCAGCCCGGACAGGTAGGCCGCCAGGCCGAAGAAGGTGCCCTGCCCCAGCGGCAGGAAGCCGGTGCGGCCCCAGCACAGGCCGATGCCGAGCGCGGCGATCGCGTACAGGTAGAGCAGGCCGAGCTGGTAGGCCCAGAAGTCGCCGACCGCGAACGGCAGCAGCAGGAGCGCGAGGACGGCGGCGCTAGCTGCGCGCATGGATGCCGCGCGGCCGCAGCCAGAGGAAGACGATCGCCAGCAGCAGCACGCAGAAATAGCCGCCGGTGCTGTCGCTCAGCGCCGAGACGATGCTGTTGCTGCCGCCGATCACCGCCGAGCCGGTCAAGAGGCCGCCGACGCTGCCGAGGCCGCCGACCACCAGCACGAAGAACGACATCAGGATGTGATCGAGGCCCATGAAGGGCTGCACCGGTGCGAGCGGCGCGATCATCACGCCCGCCAGGCCGGCCAGGCAGGTGCCGACGACGAAGGTGGCCGAGGCGTAGCGCCGCACCGGGATGCCGAGGGCGCGCGCCAGCTCGGGATTGCCGGCCATCGCCTTGATGCGTGTGCCGGTACGGCTGCGGCCGTACCAGAGCACGAGGGCGCCGAGCACGAGGACGCTGACGACGATGAGCATCAGCCGGTAGCGCGGATAGGTCGCGCCGAGCACCTCGACCGTGCCGCCGATCGGCTCGGTCAGGCTCTTGTAGCCCAGCCCGAACATGGCCTCGGCGCATTTGCGCAGCAAGAGGCTCAGGCCCCAGGTGACGACCAGAGTGTCGAACGGCCGCTGGTAGAGCGGCCGCACCAGCCAGCGCTCGACCACGTAGCCGAGCACGCCGCAGACCACGAGGGCGAGCGGCACCGCATACAGGTAAGGCCAGCCCTGCGCCTGGACGACGTAGGCGCAGTAGGCGCCGATCATCACCAGCTCGCCGTGGGCGAGGTTGAGCACGCCGAGCAGGCCGAGCACGACGGCCAGGCCGAGCGCCAGGATCGCCAGCGAGGCGATGCCGTACAGCGCGTTCAGCGCCTGGGCGACGAGGACCGGCTCCAACGCCGGCCCCTCAGGAGCGGCGAGGCGATCCGCCCCGCATCAGGCCCGGCAGGCGGTGCCGCTCTTGATCGCCTTCAGGGTCTTGATGACCTCGAACTCCGTGCCCTTGCATTGCGCCAGGTACATGTCCTTGTCGACCTGCCGGCCGCGCATCGTCACCCGCCCCGAGGCGGTGGCGAAGACCAGGCCTTCGGACGCGGCGGCGAGCTTCTTCGCATCGGCGGCGCCGGCCTTGTCGAACAGCGCCTTGGCGAGGTTGAGCGCCGAATAGCAGTCGGCGCCGATGGTCGCCAGCTGCGGCGCCTTCTCGCCGTACTTGGCCATGTACTCGGCCTTGAAGGCCTTGGCCGCGTCCGACGGGTTGTTGGCGAAGTAGCCCATGCAGGAATAGAGGTTGGCGCTGTTCTCGGCGCCGACGCCCATCAGCGTGTTCTCCTCGAGCAGCAGCGACAGCCGGGCGATCGTCTTGTCGAGCCCGAAGCCGGCGAAGGTGCGGTTGAAGTTGACGTTGTCGGCCCCGACGAGGGTGGCGATCACCGCGTCGGGCTTGGCGGCCTTGATGCGCGTCACCGCCTCCTCGAACTTGTTCGGCGCGCCGAACGGAACGTACTCCTCGCCGACCACCTTGCCGCCGTACTCGGCGACGAACTTCTTCACCTGCTCGTTCACCTTGCGCGGCCAGACGTAGTCGTCGCCGATCAGGTGGAAGGTCTTGAGCTTCTTCTCCTTGGCCAGGAACTCGATCGCCGGCTGCGCCTGCTGCGGCGGCGTCTCGCCAAGGCAGAACACGTTCGGCGAGCACTCGCCGCCTTCGTACACCGGCGAATAGATGTAGGGCGTCTTGCCCTTGATGGTGGCGATGTTCGCCTCGCGGGTGGCGCTGTCGTGCGAGCCGATGAAGAGGTCGACCTTGTCCTCGAGCATCAGGCGCACCGCCGACTTCGCGGTCTCCGCCGGCGGGCCGCCGGCGTCGGCGAAGATCAGCTTCACCTGTCGGCCCATGATGCCGCCCGCCTTGTTGATCTTCTCGGCGGCGAGGTCGGCGCAGGCGCGCTGCGTCGGCCCGAACAGCGACGCCGGCCCGCTCAAGGCGATGAAGAAGCCGACCTTGAATTCCTTCGCCTGCGCGAGGGCCGAGCCGACCCAGCCGGTGCCGAGCACGGCGGTGCCGGCAGCGGCGGAAAGGATGCGACGACGCGCGGGGACGAACGGGACCTGGGTCATGCGATACCTCCTCGATAGATCTTGGGAACGGGCAGCTTCGGCAGCACGGCTTCGACCGCAAGCGCGATCGCCAGCAGCCGGGCATCGGCGCCCTCGGCCGCGTCGAGCTCGATGCCGAGCGGCAGTCCGGCGTCGGTCATGGCCGCCGGCAGGCTGATGCCGGGGATGCCGGCGACGCTGCCCGGGCTCGAGTTGCGGATGAAGGTGAAGAAGGTCGGCACGCGCTGGCCGTTGAGCAGCACCGTCTCGTCGTCGCCGATCGGCGCGGCGGGCAGGGGCGTGGTCGGAAAGACGATCGCCTCGATCTGCTTTCTCCGGAAGTGGTCCCGGTAGGCGGCCTGCAGCTGCGGCCGGAGCACGTCGAGCGCATGCCGATAGGCTGCCTCCGGAATCGCCGCCTCGCCGTGCAGGCTTTGCAAGAGCCCGGCGACGTCGGGGCTGGCGCACTGGGCCACGAGCTCGGCATAGCGCAGCGGCGAGCCGTGACCGGCGAGGTACGCATTCAAGTCGGTGACCGTCTCGTAGAGGGCGATCGGAAAGCCGGCCTCGTTGTCGAGCCGGCCGACGTCGGCGATGTCGGCCTCGACCAGGATCGCGCCGGCATTCTTCAGTCGCGCCAGCACGTCTTCCATCAGGCGCGCGGTCTCGGTGTCGAGCGGGCTCCAGAAGTGGGCGCGCGGCACGCCGAGCCTCACTCCCTTCAGGCTCGTGGCCGCCCCTGCAGTGCTGCCGGTGACCACGCTATCGAGCAGGGCGCAGTCGGCGACGCTGCGCGTCATCGGTCCGGGCGTGTCGCGGGTGTGCGAGATCGGCACCACGCCGGCCTGCGACCAGCGCCCGGTCGTCGGCCGGAAGCCGACGATGCCGCAAAGGGCCGCCGGCACGCGCACCGAGCCGCCGGTGTCGGAGCCGATGCCGCCGGGGACGATGCGGGCGCCGACGGCCGCGCCGACGCCGCCGCTCGAGCCGCCGGGAATGCGCGTCGGGTCGTAGGGATTCCTGGCGGCGCCGAAGCCGGCGTTGTTGTTGGTGATGCCGTAGGCGAGCTCGTGCAGGTTGGCCTTGCCGAAGGCGATGGCGCCGGCGTCGAGCAGCTTCTGCACGACTGCGGCATTGCGCTTCGGGCGGTGGCCCTTCAGCCCCGGCGTGCCTCCGGTCGTCGGCATGTCGGCGGTGTCAAGGTTGTCCTTGAGCGCGAGCGGGACGCCGTGCAGCGGGCCGGCGGCGCTGCGGCCCTTCGCGTCGGCGGCGCGGGCCGCCGCCCGCACCTGCTCGGGATCGAGGTGGATGAAGGCGTTGAGCGATGCCGCCTTTTCGGCCCGGGCGAGCAAGGCCTCGGCGTACCCCAGAGCGGTCGTCTCGCCACTGCGGATCGCCGCGGCGGCTTCGCTGATCGTCAGAGCGGTCGGATCCATGGCTTCCTTCGGAAAGGTGCGAGGCGAAACGATCATAGCCGCGGGCTCGGCCGGTGACGGTGCGGAGGCGGTCGGTGGCGCCGCGTTCTTTCGCGGCGACCCAGCCGACGTGTCGCCGCTGTTTCGCTTGCTGACAATTAAATGTGCAATTCACACATATAGTCGCGACACCGGGGATTTGTGCCCCCGAAGGAGAACCGCCGATGTCCACCCTTACCCTCAATGTCAACGGCCGCGATCACACCGTGACCGTCTCCAGCAGCGAGATGCCGCTGCTCTGGGTCCTGCGCGACCTGATCGGCCTCACCGGGACGAAGTACGGTTGCGGCATCGAGATCTGCGGCGCCTGCACCGTGCTCGTCGGCGGCCAACCGGAGCGCTCCTGCAACTTCGACGTGACGTCGGCGGTCGGCAAGCCGATCGTCACCATCGAAGGCCTGTCGCCCGACCGGAGCCATCCGGCGCAGAAGGCCTGGATCGCCAACCAGGTGCCGCAGTGCGGCTTCTGCCAATCGGGAATGCTGATGAGCGTGGCCGGGGCGATGAAGGCCGGCCACCATGGTTCCGAGATCGCTTCGGAGGTGAACAACCTCTGCGTCTGCGGAACCTATCAGCGCATCAAGCAGGCTGTTTCCACGCTCTGAGGGGGCAAGACAATGACGCACGCACTCGCCATCGATCGCCGGCAGTTCCTCGGCGCCGCCTCGGGCCTCACCATCGGCCTGGCCCTGCCGTTCGGCAACGCCGCCCGAGCGGCCTCCTCGTCGGCCGTCAACTCGTGGCTCGTCGTCGGCAGCGACGACAGCATCCGGCTCGTGATCGGCGCCTCCGAAATGGGACAGGGCTCCTTCTCCGGCCTGGCCCAGATCCTCTGCGAGGACCTGATGGTCGACCCGGCGCGGGTCGTTCTCGCCCAGGGGGCTCCCAGCCTCGCGTCGCCGGCGCCGGTGGGCAGCGCGATCAACACCGTCGGCAGCAGCGTCACGCGCGGCAACTACTGGAAGCTGCGCGACGCCGGCGCCACGGCGCGAACTCTGCTGCTGAGCGCCGCCATGGCCCGCGTGGGCGATGCCACGGCGAGCAACTACACGATCAGCAATGGCGTGATCCGCCACGTGCCGACCGGCGCGACCCTCACTTACGGCCAGGTGGCGGCCGCCGCCGCGCTGCTGCCGCCGCCGGCGAGCGCCCCGCTCGTCCCCGATTCGCAGTTCCGGTGTATCGGCAAGACCCTGGCGCGGCCGGACATCCCGTTCAAGGTCGACGGCAGCGCGGTCTTCGGCCTCGACGTTCGCGTGCCGAACATGGTCTATGCCGTCATCCGCCATTGCCCGACCTTCGGCGGCACGCTGGCGGCGCTGCCCTCGACCCCCTCGGGCGCGATCGCCGTCGTGGCGACGCGCGTCGCGACCGTGACCGCGCGCGGCGCCGAGGCGGCGGGCAACACCAACGCGGTGGCGGTCGTGGGCACCAACACCTGGGACGCGTGGCGCGCCGCCAAGCAGCTGTCGCTGCGATGGAACCTTCCAGCGGCGGCGACGAGCATGAACAGCGCCCAGTTTCTCGCCGACGCGCAGACCCTCGCCGTGACGGCGACTCCGTTCATCGCCGGCGCTGCCAACCCGCCCGGAACGCTCTACACCGTCGAGCGAAGCACCGCCGATGCCGCCGCCGCCATCGCCCGGTCGGCGAAGGTCGTCGACGCGACCTATTCGCTTCCTTACGTCGCCCACGCCTGCATGGAGGTGCTCAACTGCACCGTCGACTACGTGCCGGGCGTGCGCTGCACCGTCTGGGCGCCGACGCAATCGGCGAAGGCCGCGCTCAGCCTCGTCGCTGCGCTCACCGGCCTGCCTGCCGACAACGTGACGATCAACGTCACCTTTCTCGGCGGAGGCCTCGGGCGCAAGGCCGAGCTCGACTTCGTCAGCCAGGCGGTCCAGGTCGCGATGGCGATCCAGCGCCCGGTCAAGCTGATGTGGCCGCGCGAGGAAGACTTCACCCACGACCAGTACCGGCCGATGGCGCTCGTGCATGCGCGTGCGGGGCTCGATGCTTCCGGCTACATCGCCGGCTGGACCTATCGCAACGTCTCGCCCTCGATCCTCGGCCAGCGCGGCATCGTCCTCGGCGCCGCCGGCGACAGCCAGGGGAGCGAGGGATCGCAGGCGTTGCCTTACGCCTTCGGTGCGCGCCTGACCGAGTGGGTCAGCCACCCTTCGCCGATTCCCGTGGGCTTCTGGCGCTCCGTCGGCGCGTCGATCAATACCTTCGCGGTCGAATCGATGATCGACGAGCTCGCCGCGGCGGCGCAGCAAGACCCGTATCAGTTCCGCCGCGCCCGGCTCACCGACCCGCGCTGGCTCGCCGTGCTCGACGCCGCCGCCGCGGCCGCGGCGTGGAGCTCGCCACCGCGCCGGGGCACGGCGCGAGGCATCGCCATCGGCACCGCCTTCAACAGCATCGTCGCGCAGGTCGTCGAGGTCTCCAGCAACAACGGCGGCCCGCGGGTGTCACGCGTCTGGGTGGCGATCGACAGCTACCTGACGGTGAACCCGGGATCGGTCGAGGCGCAGATCGTCGGCGGTGTCGTGCACGGCTTGAACGCCGCCCTCTACGGGCGCCAGACCTTTGTCAACGGTGCCGCCACGACGAAGAACTTCAAGACGAGCCGGATGATCCGGCTCTCCGAGATGCCGGCCGTCAGCGTGACCATCCTGCCGGCGCCGGCAGTCGCCGATCGTGCCGTGCCGATCGGCGGCGTCGGCGAACTCGGCGTGCCCACGCTCGCACCGGCAATGGCCAACGCCTGGTTCAGGCTGAGCGGTCAGCGCGTTCGCACCCTGCCGTTCTTCCCCGGCGCCACGATGGGCGACTAGCGACGACGTTCGCAGTCAGCCGAGCGAGCGCAGCGCCGCCTGGACGATCGCTGCGGCGTCGACCTCGAAGTGCGCGCGCAGCGCGGCGCGGGTGTCGCTGCGGCCGAAGCCGTCGGTGCCGAGCGTGACGCAGCGCCGGCCCGGCGGTAGGAAGGCGCGAATCTGCTCCGGCACGGCGCGCACGTAGTCGGTGGCGATGACGATCGGTCCGCGCGTCGGCGCCAGCTGCTCGCCGACGTAGCTGCGCAGCACGCTGGTCGCGCCGTGCCGCCACGCGGTCTCGGCGGCGATGCCGGCACGCGCCAGTTCGCTGAAGCTGGTGACGCTCCACAGGTCGGCGGCGACGCCATGCTCGGCCTCGAGGATCGCCGAGGCCTTGACCGCTTCGCCGAGCATCGCCCCGGCGGCGAGCAGCTGAACGCGCCGGGCACTGTCGGAGGCCGAGGCGCGAATGCGATACATGCCGCGCAGCACGCCTTCGTGCGCTTCCGCCGGCAGCGACGGCTGGGCGATGTTCTCGTTCATCGCCGTCACGTAATAGAAGACGTCCTTCTGCTCGGCGAGCATCTCGCGCATGCCGCGATCGAGGATCACCGCCAACTCGCCGGCGGTGCCGGGGTCGTAGGCGCGGCAGTTCGGCACCGTCGCCGCCACCAGGTGGCTGGTGCCGTCCTGGTGCTGAAGGCCTTCGCCGCCGAGGGTGGTGCGGCCCGCGGTCGCGCCGATCAGGAAGCCCCGCGCCCGCTGGTCGGCCGCGGCCCAGATCAGGTCGCCGACCCGCTGGAAGCCGAACATCGAGTAGTAGATGTAGAACGGCAGCATCGGCAGGCCATGGGTCGAGTACGCCGTCGCCGCCGCGGTCCACGACGAGAGCGCGCCGGCCTCGGTGATGCCTTCCTCGAGGATCTGGCCGCTCTTGTCCTCGCGGTAGTAGAGCATCGAGCCCGAGTCCTCCGGCTGGTAGAGCTGGCCGAAGGGGGCGTAGATGCCGACGGTGCGAAACAGGCTCGCCATGCCGAAGGTGCGCGCCTCGTCGGCGACGATCGGCACCACCCGCGGACCGAGGGTCTCGTCCTTCATCAGGTTGCCGAGCACGCGCACGAACGCCATGGTCGTGCTCATCTCCTTGCCCTCGGCATGGAGCGCGAACGCGGCGGTCGCCTCGAGCTCGGGCACCGCCAGCGGCGGGCAGTCGCTGCGCCGCGCCGGCAGCGGGCCACCGAGCGCACGGCGGCGGCTCTGCAGGTAGCGGATCTCGGCGCTGTCGTCGGCCGGCTTGCAGAAGGCGAGCGCTTCGGTGTCGGCGTCGCTCATCGGCAGAGCGAAGCGGTCGCGGAAGGCGAGCAGGCCGGCGCTGTCGAGCTTCTTCGCCTGGTGCGTGGTCATGCGGCCCTGCGCCGCCTCGCCCATGGCGTAGCCCTTCATCGTCTTGGCGAGGACGACCGTCGGCTGGCCGGCCTGGGCCACGGCGGCGGCGAAGGCGGCGTGGATCTTCACCGCATCGTGGCCGCCGCGGCGCAGGCGGTCGATGTCCTCGTCGCGCAGGTCGGCGACGAGCGCCTTGAGCTCCGGGTTCCGGCCGAAGAAGACCTCGCGGTTGAAGGCGCCGTCCTTGGCCGAGAGCGTCTGGAACTGGCCGTCGACTGTCTCCGCGAAGGCGCGCATCAGGGCATGGCCATGGTCGCGCGCGAACAGCACGTCCCAGTCGCTCGACCAGAGGCACTTCACCACGTGCCAGCCGGCGCCGGCGAACAGCGATTCGAGCTCGTCGACGATCCGGCCGTTGCCGCGTACCGGACCGTCGAGGCGCTGCAGGTTGCAGTTGATGACGAAGGTGCAGTTGTCGAGCCGCTCGCGCGCCGCGAGCGAGAGCGCGGCGATCGACTCCGGCTCGTCCATCTCGCCGTCGCCGAAGAAGCCCCAGACACGGCGTTGCGAAGGGCCGCTTTCCGCCGGCAGGAGGCCACGGTGGCCGAGGTAGCGCATGAAGCGCGCCTGGTAGATGGCGTTGATCGGGCCGATGCCCATCGAGCCGGTGGGGAACTGCCAGAAGTCCGGCATCAGCTGCGGATGCGGATACGAGGTCAGGCCGCGTGCGCCGTGCGCCGGCGCGGTGAGCTCCTGGCGGTAGTGGGCGAGGTCCTCGGCCGACAGGCGCCCTTCGAGGAAGGCGCGGGCGTAGACGCCGGGCGCGGAGTGCGGTTGGAAGAAGACCAGATCGCCAAGGAACCCCGGCTGCGCTGGGCCGCCCGCTGCCATGGGACCGACGGGCTGGCCGCCCGGCGGGGTCTTGGCGTCGTTGCGGGCGCGGAAGAAGTGGTTGAAGCCCACCTCGAACAGGTCGGCCGCCGAGGCGTAGCTGGCGATGTGGCCGCCGAGCTCGGCCGAGCCGCCGCTCTCGGCGCGGTTGGCGCGCATCACCATCGCCAGGGCGTTCCAGCGCATCAGCGCAGCGAGGCGCTGCTCCATGGCGAGGTCGCCGGGGAAGGGCGTCTGCGCTTCGAGCGGAATGGTGTTGACGTAGGGCGTCACCATCGATGGCAGCCAGCGCACCCCGCGCCGCCGCGCATGCGCGAGCAGGGCGTCGAACAGGAACCGGGCGCGGGCCTCGCCGTGGGCGGCGATCAGCGCGTCGAGCGCTTCGCACCACTCGGCGGTCTCGGCCGGGTCGAGGTCGGCGATGCCGTCGCCGAGGACGGCGCCGATGTGGCGGGCGAGCGAAAGGTCGGTCATGGCGCGATTCTGCCGATCGCCGCGCCGCCGTGGGTCAGTCGCTGAATCGGGTCAGCAGCTCGCCGGCGCGGGGAGCGTTCGGCAACAGACCGGCTTCATCAGCGACCTGCCGGCCATTGACCCACACGCCGTGCACGCCGACTGCGTCGGTGGTGAGGCGCGCCGCGCCGCTGGGCAGATCGTGAACCCGCCGCTTCGGACCGCGGCCGACCGTCTTCGGGTCGAACAGCAGCAGGTCCGCGGCATAACCCTCGCGGACCCGGCCGCGGCGCTCGAAGCCGAAGACGCTCGCCGGATGCGAGGTGAGCCGGCGCACCGCCTCGGCCAGGCTCATCGCCGCGCGTTCGCGCGACCAATGGCCGAGCAGGTGCAGGCCGAAGCCGGCGTCGTTGAAAAAGGTGAGATGCGCGCCGGCGTCGCTCAGACTGACGATGCTGTGCGGATCGTTGAGCATGCGGCCGACGGCCTCCTCGTCGCTGTTGAGCAGCATCGCCGTGAACACCGTCTTCAGGTCGTCGGCCAGCGCCAGGTCGAGCAGGGTGTCAAGCGGATCGCGTCCGGATTCGGCGGCGATCTCGGCGATCGTGCGCTGCTCGAAGCGCTGCAGCTCGGGGCGCGCGGTCTCGACCACCTGGACCTTTTCCCACTCGCTGTTGAAGAGGCGAAAGGTCGTCGGCGTCGCCAGCTCGGCCCGCACGGCGTCGCGAAACGCCGTGTCGGCGAGCACCGCCTTCAGCGCCGCGCCGGCGAGGCCGAGCGCCGGCCTCCAGCTCGCCAGGCCCTCCACCGGATACGGCGAGGCGAGGGTGAAGTCCATCGACAGCGGACAGCACGACACCTGGCCGAGCATGCGCCGGCCGCGCGCGTTGGCCGCGGCGATCGCATCGAGGTCGGCGAATACCGCCGTCGGGTTGACGCTGTTGTGCAGCAGCGCCGCGACCATCACCGGTCGGCCCGCGGCAGCGGCGAGCGATTCGAGGAAGGGAATCGGCGTGTGCCCGCCCTTGGTCAGCATGTAGACGCCGCGGCCGCCTTCGCCCATGGCGCCGACCAGGGCCGCCATCTCCTCGTCGCTCGCCAGGCGCGAAGGCATCGGCAGTCCGCCCTCGCCGTTGTGCGCCGGGCTGGTGCTGCTGGCGAAGCCGACGGCGCCCGCGGCCATCGCCTCGCGCACGATCGCCTGCATCTGCGCGATCTCGTCGGCCGTGGCGGCACGCTTGGCGGCGTCGCTGCCCATCACCCAGGTGCGCACCGACGAATGGCCGACGTACGCGGCGACGTTGGCCACCGAGCCGGTGGCGCGCAACTGCGCCAGGTATTCGGGAAAGGTCTCGAAGCCCCAGGCGATGCCTTGCCTCAGGGCCGCGATCGACATGCCCTCGACCTGCGTCAGGTTGCGCATGGTGATCTCGCGATCGGCCGGCCGGCAGGGCGCGATCGTGAAGCCGCAGTTGCCGATCACGGCGGTGGTGACGCCGAGCGCGGGCGAGGGCGAGAGCGTCGGGTCCCAGGTGATCTGGGCGTCGAAGTGGGTGTGGCTGTCGACGATGCCGGGCATCAGCGCCAGGCCGTCGGCCTCGACGATGCGCCGGGCACCCTCCGCGTCGCCGATGCGCGGCGCGATGCGCACGATCCGTCCTTGGGCGACGGCGACGTCGGCCCGTCTGGACGGCGCGCCGCTGCCGTCGAACAGCTCGGCGCCGCGGATCAGGAGGTCGATCACTACGCGGTCTTCAGCAGCGGCGCCGCGAACAGCGACTCCATCTCGCGGCGAACCTTGTAGGCCGCGGTCGCGGTGTCCATGGCCACGTCGGCCCAGCTCAGGCTCTGGGCCTTCTTCACCGGCCGCGTCACCTTGACGTCATGGGCCAGGCCGAGCGGCAGGCCGCCGAGGCGCGACGAGGTCTCTGCGGGCAGGAGCTTCCCCCAGACGGTGTAGCCGCCTTCGCCGTCGAGCAGCTCGCCGGGCTTGAGGTCGCGCTTTGCGGTGGCCACCACATCGGCGTTCCAGCAGGTGGCCACGCCGGTCGCTTCGCCGCGCAGCGCCACGCTCGCCACCGACAGGCCCACTTCGAGGCCGATCAGGTGCCAGCGCTTGTAGAGCGTGAAGTAGCGGCCGCTCGGGTCGGTGTGGGCGTTGTATTCCTCGAAGCAGTTGCGGATGTACTCGGTCTCGCCCTCGACCGTGACCCACACGCCCATGCGAATGTCATAGGGGATCTTGCGGCCGTTGGCCTCGAGCGAGGAGATCACCTCGACCATGCCTTTCCTTTCGAGCACGCCGCCCTCCGAGATCGGTCGCGTCACGAAGGGAATGTCCTCGACGCTCGCCGGCGGATAGAGCAGGCCGTTGCTCGGCACCGTGAGGCCGGTGGCGTTGGCGACCGCGGTCGATTCGATCGAGGGCTTGGAGCCGTCGAGGAAGCTGTTGAACATCTTCGGGTTGAGGCCGCCGCGCTCGGCCTGCTCCGGCGTCAGGCCGTAGTTGCCCCAGACCGTCTCCGGCGTCGACTCGCAGAAGTGCGGCAGCCACTTGTGGCCGCGGCCGGCGGCCGTGACCGGAAAGCCGCAGGTGCGGGCCCAGTCGACCAGGTCGCAGATCAGCGCCGGCTGGTCGCCGAAGGCGAGCGAATAGACGACGCCGGCCTCGGCCGCTTTCCTCGCCAGCAGCGGGCCGCAGAACGCATCGGCCTCGACCGTGACGTTGACGACATGCTTGCCGTGGGCGAACGCCGCCAGGCAGTGCTCGACCGCGGCGATCGGATGTCCGGTGCATTCGACGACGACGTCGATCGCCGGATGCGACACCAGCGCCTTCCAGTCTTCGCCGATGTGGGTCGAGCGGCCGTCTTTCACCGCCGCGTCGAGGCTGGCCGCGCGCGTCTGCGCGTCGCTCCAGCCGACCCGCGCCAGGTTTCGGCGTGCGCCGTCGGGCGACAGATCGGCGATGCCGACCAGATGCACGCCCGGCGTGCGCGGGATCTGCGCCAGGTACATCGAGCCGAACTTGCCGGCACCGATCAGGCCGATGCGGATCGGCTTCTTCTCAGCTTCGCGTCGTTGCAGTTGGGCGTGCAGGCTCATGTCGTTGGTCTCTCTTCAAAGCTTTGAAATCAGGTCCGATGGGCCACGGGGACGGGGCGGCCCCCTCCGCTCATGTCCCCCGAAGGCAGCCTGCGGCGGCCTTCTCCTCCTAATACTTCGCTGCGGGGGCCACCCCATCCCCGCGGCCCGATCCTTCCTCAAGCCGCCAGCTTGAGCTCGTCCGTCGAGGTCTCGAGCGCACTCGCCGGCATCCCGTTCTTCCAGGGCAGATCGACCGGATAGCTCTTCAGCAGGCAATCGTCGGGCAGGGTCGTGATCGGCGTGAAGTCGCGGTGGGCGATGTACTCGGGGCGCTTGAAGCGGCGGATGTGGTTGGAGATCGCGCACAGGCTGAGGTAGACGGCGACCCGGTTCCAGGGCGAAAGGTTCGAGCCCGAGGCATGCACCAGGCAGCCGTGGAACACGATCATCGAGCCGGCCGGCCCCTTGGGCGCGACGATGCCGCCGTTCTTGCCACCGGCGCGCTCCACCAGCTGGCCGATCAGCTCGTTGTCGATCGTCCATAGCGGGTAGCTGGTGGTGGTGAGGTCGTGCTTGGCATCGACCACGCCGCGCTTGTGGCTGCCGGGAATGAACATCAGCGGGCCGTTGTAGTCGTTGACGTCGTCGAGGAAGATGGCGATGTTCATCGCCCGCTCGGCCGGCATCTTGTCGTCGTTCAGCCAGGTGCCGTAGTCCTGGTGCCACTGCCAGACGTCGCCGTCGAAGGCCTGCTTGCCGTTGATCTTGAACTGGTGCATGTAGAGCTGCTCGCCGAGCAGGTCCTGCACCGGCTCGATCATGCGCGGATGCCGCGCCAGCCGGGCGAAGGGCTCGCTGTACAGGTGCGCGGCGAAGTTGGTGCGGACCGCGTCCTTGCCCTTCTCGCGCACGTTGTAGGCCTCGCGCCGGCCGTAGAGCTCGGGCACGGCGTCGGTCAGGGTCTTCGTTTCTTCGGCCGTGAACATGCCGGGGAAGAAGAGATAGCCGTCGCGGTCGAACTGGGCGCGTTGTTCGGCGGTGAGTCTCATGGCACCCCTTTCAGGGAAGGTTCGTCGTCGTCGTCGGGGGAACGGTCAGCCGCGTTCGCAGGCCGGCGCTCGCGTGGTGCGCATGCCGGCCGACGAGCTCGACCGCGCGCTCGGCCTCGCCCGCGGCGATGGCCGCGGCGATCGTTGCGTGCTCGTCCCAGATCGCCTCGCGCCGCGACACCGACTGCAGCGAGGCGCCCATGACCCGGCGCAGGCGCACCCAATGGGGACGGGCGCTCTCGCCGATCAGGGGGTTGCCGGAAGCTTCGTAGATCGCGCTGTGAAAGGCGATGTCGGCCTCGATCATCGCCTTGACGTCCGTGCCGCGGGCGGCGCGCCGGCCGTCTTCGACCAGCGCCGGGTCGAGCGTCGCCCGGCGCTGCGCGGCCAGGCGAGCGGCCAGGGCGTCGATCGCGCCGCGCACTTCGTAGACCTGGGCGATCTGGGCGGCGTCGAGCGGGGCGACGATCACGCCGCGCCCGGGAGCGTCGTGCACCAGGCCGTCCTTCTTCAACAGGCGCAGCGCCTGCAGCACCGGCTGCCGCGACACCGCGAGCTGCTCGGCGATCTCTTCCTGAGTCAACCTGGCGCCGGGCGAGAGCGAACCCTCACTTATCGCGTCGATCAGGGCGCGATAGACGCGCTCGACCAGATCGGGGGCGGACTGGAGCTTGACGAGCTGGGCGGTCACGGCGGCGTCAGGGACTTGGATTCTGTATACAGAGTACCAAGACTGACGCTGATTGCCTCTCCGGGTTTACCCTTCTCGAAGGCCCAGGCGATGACCGAGAAGCTGATGAACGCCAGGGCCGTCGAGGCCATGATGATCCGCGTCACCCGGCCGTTGTCCGCGCCGTAGCGCTCGGCCAGGAGCGAGACGTTGCTTGCGCTCGGCAGCGCCGCGGTCAGGGTCAGGATCGTCAGGCCGAAGGTCGGTACCGGCGCGCCGAGGGCGCGCGCCAGGAGGCCGGTGGCGAAGACCAGCGCCGGATGGACGAAGAGCTTGAGCAGCGCCACCGGCAGGAAGCGGCCGACCGGGGTGCGCGAGTGGACATGGTTGCCGGCGCGGAACAGCACCGCGCCGATCGTGAACAGCGCCACCGGGGTGGCCGAGTCGCCGAGCATGCGCACGATCTGGCCGACCGGCGCGAGCGGCTCCAGCCCGAGGGCCGCCGAGCTTGCGCCGAGGACGATCGCCCAGGGCAGCGGATTCGTCAGTGCGCCGCGCAGCGCGATCAGCGCCGCATGCGCCGCGCGCCGCTCGGCATCGCCCGCCGAGCGCGCCGATTCGGCCTGGGCCAAGGCCAGGCAGAGCGTGCTCGTCACCACCAGGTCGATGACGATCGCGCCGATCACCGGGCCGGCGGCGGCATCTCCGAACAGCGCGACCAGCAGCGGCACGCCCATGAAGCCGGCGTTCGGGAAGGCGGCCACCAGCGCGCCGAAGGCGGCGTCGCGCAGGTCAACGCCGCCCGGCCGGCGGGCCGTCCGCAAGGTCACCGCAACCGTCAGGCCGACCATCAGCACGGCGCAAAGGAGATAGATGCCGAGCAGCGCCGGATCGGCCAGCCGCGCCAGCGGCAGGCTGGCGCCGAAGCGGAACAGCATGCAGGGCAGGGCGAAGAAGAGGACGTAGGCGTTGAGGCCGGGGATGGCGCTCTCCGGCAGCGGGCCGGCGCGGGCGGCGAGCCAGCCGAGCAGGACCAGGGCAAAGAACGGCACCGTGACGGCGAGGATGGCCTGCATGGCTGGCGAGTATCGGGGCGTCGCTTAAGCTTGGCGAAATTCCTCCGGAGTCCCGTTTCATGTCCGCGTCCAACCCCGGTCCGCTGCGCCGGTTCTTCCGCGGCGTCTGGCGCGTCGTCGACGTCAGTCGCCGGGTCGTGCTGAACCTCTTCTTCTTGCTGATCCTGGTCGGGGTGCTGCTGATGCTGGCGCGCAGCGGCCCGCAGCCGCTCGCCGAGAAGACCGCCCTCGTGCTCGCCCTCGACGGCTCGATCGCCGAGCAGCGCGCCGGCAACCTGCGCTCGACCGCGCTCGACCAGCTGCGCGGCGAGACCACGCCGCAGAAGATGCAGCTGCGCGACATCCTCGCCGTCCTCGACACCGCCGCCAAGGACGAGAAGATCATCAGCGCGGTGCTGATCCTCGACGAGCTCGACGCCACCGGCCTGGCGACGCTGCGCGAGATCGGCGCCGCGGTCGACCGCTTCCGCGCCAAGGGCAAGAAGGTGGTGGCCTGGGGCTCGAGCTTCGACCAGCGCCAGTACTACATCGCCGCCCATGCCGACGAGGTCTACCTGCATCCGCTGGGCGCGGTCAACGTCACCGGCTTCGGCGGCGTGCAGAACTACTACAAGGATGCGCTCGACAAGGTCGGTGTCAGCGTCAAGGTGCTGCGCGCCGGCACCTTCAAGGACTTCGGCGAGGCTTACGTCGCCAACGAGCCTTCGCCCGAGGCGCGCGAGGCCGAGAGTGCGCTGCTCGGCTCGCTCTGGAAGACCTACACCGACGAGATCGAGAAGCTGAGGAAGCTCGCGCCCGGCTCGGTGATGAAGTCGATCGACGAGGCGCCGGCGCGGCTCCAGGCGGTGGGCGGCGACCGCGCCAGGCTGGCGCTGGCCGACAAGGCGGTCGACGGCCTGATGACGCGCGACGAGCTGCGCACGCTGATGGTTTCGCGCGGCGTCGAGGACACCGAGCACAAGACTTTCCGCCAGACATCGTTCGACGAGTACCTGGCGCGCCTCAGGCCGCGCCTCACCGGCGAGGCGATCGGCGTGGTCGTCGCCGAGGGCGAGATCGTCGACGGCACTGCGCCGGTCGGCACGATCGGCGGACTCTCGACCGCCAATCTGATCAGGAAGGCGCGCAACGACAAGGACGTGAAGGCGGTGGTGCTGCGCGTCAACTCGCCCGGTGGCAGCGTCTTCGGCTCGGAGCTGGTGCGCCGCGAGCTCGAGCTGACGCGCGCCGCCGGCAAGCCCGTGGTGGTGTCGATGGGCGACCTCGCGGCCTCGGGCGGCTACTGGATCTCGACCGCGTCCGACGAGATCATCGCCGACCCCAGCACCGTCACCGGTTCGATCGGCGTGATCGCCCTGCTGCCGAATTTCGCCGGCACGCTCGACAAGCTCGGTGTCCATTCCTCGCCCCTGGCCACCACCTGGCTGCGCAGCGCCTTCGACCCGCGCGTGCCGCTCGACCCGCGCCTGGCCGACATGATCCAGCGCAGCGTCGACCACGAATACCAGTCGTTCATCGCCCGCGTCGCACAGGCGCGCAAGACCACGCCCGAGAAGATCGACCCGATCGCCCAGGGCCGGGTCTGGTCGGGCGCGCAGGCGCTCGAGCGCGGGCTGATCGACCGGACCGGCCTGTACGGCGACGCGCTTCGCTCGGCCGCGGCGCGGGCCAAGCTCGGCGACGACCCGCGCATCCTCTACATCGAGCGCGAGCCGAGCGCGTTCTCGCGCTTCGTCACGCTCCTCAACGCCGAAGTGGCGCACACCTTCTCGGCGTCGATCGACAGCAGGCTGTACGGCCTCGGCCTGCCGGCGGCGGCGCTGGCGCCGGCGACGCGCGAGCTCGGCTGGCTGGCCGGCCTCGCCGAGCGCAGGAAGCCCTTCGACGCCGTCGCCCACTGCCTTTGCACGGTGCCGTTCTGAAGGCCCGTCCGGCCGCCGCCGCGCCGCCGCCGACGCTCAATCCGGCGCAGCTCGAAGCGGTTCACCACCTGCGCGGTCCCTGCCTGGTGCTCGCCGGCGCGGGCTCGGGCAAGACGCGCGTCATCGTCCACAAGATCGCCCGCCTGCTCGACGCCGGCTACGCGCCGGGACAGATCGCGGCGATCACCTTCACCAACAAGGCCGCGGCCGAGATGCGTGAGCGGGCGGCGGCGCTGGTCGGAAAGCGCGCCGCGGCGCCCCTGGCGATCAGCACCTTCCATTCGCTCGGCGTGCGCATGCTGCGCACCGACGGTGAACGCCTCAACCTGAAGCCGAACTTCAGCATCCTCGACAGCGACGACGTGCTCGGCGTCCTCAAGGACGCCGGCGGCACCACCGACAACGCCCTGGCGCGGCGTTGGCAATGGGCGATCGGCGGCTGGAAGAACCGCGGTCTCGATGCCGCCGGCGCTGCCGCCGAGGTCGCCTCGGGCGGCGTCGCCGGCGACGAGCGCAGCGCCGCCGACGCCCTGGTCGCCGCGCGCGTGATGGAGCGCTACCAGGAGCGGCTCGCCGCCTATCAGGCGGTCGATTTCGACGACCTGATCGTCCTGCCGGCGAAGCTGCTGGCGCGCGACGACGAGGTGCGCGATGCTTGGCGCGAGCGGCTGCGCTACGTCCTGGTCGACGAGTACCAGGACACCAACGGCGTGCAGTACGAGCTGATGAAGCTGATCGCCGGCGAGGCGGGCATGTTCACCGCCGTCGGCGACGATGATCAGAGCATCTACGGCTGGCGCGGCGCGACGCTCGACAACCTGAAGCGCCTGCCGGCCGACTATCCGGCGCTGAAGGTGATTCCGCTGGAGCAGAACTACCGCTCGACCGGCAGCATCCTGCGCGCCGCGAATGCGGTGATCGGCAACAACCCCAAGCTCTACGAGAAGAAGCTCTGGAGCGAGCTCGGCAGCGGCGATCCGGTGCGGCCGATCGAATGCGACGACGAGGTCCACGAGGCCGAGCGCGCGGTCGCGCACATCGAGTCGATCCGCGGCGCGAGCAACGCCGAGCTGCGCGACTTCGCGGTCCTGTACCGCGCTAACCACCAGGCCCGGGTGTTCGAGCAGGCGCTGCGCAAGGCCGGCATCCCCTACAAGGTCTCGGGCGGGCAGAGCTTCTTCGACCGGGCCGAGATCCGCGACCTCTGCGCCTGGCTGCGCCTCATCGTCAACAGCGACGACGACCCGGCGTTCCTGCGCGCCGCGACGAAGCCCAAGCGCGGCATCGGCCACCAGACCCTGGCCAGCCTAGGCACGTTCGCCGGCCGCTGGAAGGCGAGCCTGTTCGAGGCGCTGTTCGCGACCACGCTCGACACCGCGCTCCCGAAGCGGAGCATCGAGACGCTGCACGAGTTCGGACGCACCGTGAACGAGCTCGAGCGGCGGGCGCGCGAGACCAGCGGCGAGGCGGCGGCGCGCGCCTTCCTGCTCGACTGGCTGAAGGACATCGGCTACGAGCAGCACCTGCACGACGAGGCGGATTCGCCGCCGCTGGCGACCTCGCGCTGGACGAACGTGCTCGACTTCGTCGACTGGATCGCCCGCCGCTGCGGCGGCACCGGCGCGGCCGCGACCGGCGACGAGGTGGAGGCGAAGAGCGTGCTCGAGGTGGCGCAGTCGATCTCCGTGATCGTCAGCCTGGCCGAGCGCGGCGACGAGCAGAACGTCGTCACCCTGTCGACCTTGCATGCCGCCAAGGGGCTCGAATGGCCGCATGTCGTGCTCACCGGCGTCAACGAAGGGCTGCTGCCGTTTCGCGGCAGCGAGGGCGAGGAGGAGCAGGCAGCGGCGGTGCGGATCGAGGAGGAGCGGCGGCTGATGTACGTCGGCATCACCCGCGCCCGGACGACCCTGGTGGTGAGCACGCTGGCACGGAGGAAGCGCGGCCGCGAGACGGTGGCCGGCGTGCCGAGCCGCTTCGTCGCCGAGATGAAGCTCGCGGAGGAGGGTGCCGCGCGTCCCGATCCGCGGGCGCATCTGAAGGCGCTGCGCGACGCCGCGGCGCGCCGCGCAGACGGAGCCAAGGCAGAGTCCCTGCGCCGCGACCCCCCTTTGCGAACGGCTTGATTCCCGATCCGCCACCTCGCACACTCCGCGCTGGCGTGAGACAGCCGATTTCAAGAACGCACGACACGGGAGAACACGTTGGCACTCGACATCGATCCGCTGGAGACCATCGAAGAGCTGCAGGAAGACGCCGAGACGCACCGGGACCACGCGAGGCTGAACGGCTTCGTCGCCGTCAGCGTGGCGATCCTGGCCACCTTCCTGGGAATCTGCAACGTCAAGGACGACAACGTCGTCCAGGCGATGCTCGCCGCGCAGGCCGAGAAGATCGACCAGTGGAATTTCTTCCAGGCGCGCAACATCCGCGAGGAGGTGATGCTGGCGAGCGTCGAGGAGCTCAAGCTCGCCAAGCGCGGCCGCACCGACCCGGCCGACATCGCCGCCTACGACGAGACGATCGCCCGCTACACGGCGATGGCCCAGAGCCAGAACGTGAAGAAGGAAGAGCAGAAGAAGCTGGCCGAGGAGGCGCAGGTCAACTACGACAAGCTCAACTACAAGGACGACCAGTTCGACTTGGCCGAGGCGTCGATCGCGATCGCGATCGCGCTGCTCGCGATCACTGCGCTCACCCACGTCTGGTGGCTGTTCTGGCTGGCGATGATTCCCAGCGTGTTCGGCCTCATGATGGGCGGCGCAGGACTGCTGGGGCTGCCCTTCCACCCCGACTTCCTGATCCGCCCGCTGACCTAGCCCCGGGCCGGGCGCGGGGCCCGGCCTACATCCCCTTGAACAGTCCGGCGTAGCTGCGGCTCACCTCGAGCTTTTCGGAGTGGCCGCGCACCGCCACCAGCTGGCGGCCGCGCAGGTCGCGGCTGACGCCGGCGATCGCCCGGGCATTGACCAGGGTCGAGCGGTGGATCTGCCAGAACTGCTCGGCGTCGAGCTCGGCCACCAGCTCCTTGATCGGCTTTCGGATCAGCGCCTCGAGCGATGCGGTCTGCACCCGCGTGTACTTCTCGTCGGAGATGAAGAACAGCACGTCGTCGACCGGAATCATCTGGATGCTGGTGCCGACGGTCGCCTGGATCCACTTCAGCCGTGGCACCGCGCCCGGGTCCATCTTCTCGGCCAGCTTCTGCAGCAGGCTCTGCATGCCGCTCGCATCGGGCGCGCCGTCGCTGCCCTGGTTGGCGAGGCGCTTTCTCACCCGGTCGACCGTGACCTGCAGGCGCTCGCGCTCGGCGGGCTTGAGCACGTAGTCGACGACGCCCTGCTCGAAGGCCTCGATCGCGTACTGGTCGTAGGCGGTGATGAAGACGATCTCGGCGCCGCGCCAGGGCCGGCGGTTTTCCGGCTTCGCGCCTTCCTCGTCGACCGGCAGTTGGGCGATCGCCCGGGCCGCCTCGATGCCGTTCATGCCCGGCATGCGGATGTCGAGGAAGACCAGGTCGGGGTGATGCTCCTCGACCAGCTCGACCGCCTCGGTGCCATTCTTCGCCTCGCCGACGATCTCGAGCTCGGGCCAGACTTCGAGCAGGCGGGCGCGCAGCTGCTCGCGCAGCAGCCGTTCGTCGTCGGCGATGACCGCAGTCGGGGAGGAGGGTTCGGCTGTGCTCATGGCAGCCGGATGCTACGCAAGTTCGGGACGCGCTCCGCCGGCGGACGAACTGCGGGCGAGCCGCCAGATCAGCCAGCCGACGAGCAGCACCGGCGAGGCCACGAGCAGCAGCGTGACGGCGACCGCGAGCACCACGATGGCGATGCCGAACAGCACCGTCGCCACCGCGATGGCGATGGCGCCGACGGTGACGATCGCCACCACGAGCACCGCGAGCACGGCGAGCAGCAGCGCCAGCGCTGCCTGCCAGCCGCTCAGGTTCGGCAATACCAGGGTCTCGCCATCGATGATCACCGTGGCGCGGTCGAGCGGCAGCGACGACCAGGCCGCGGCGATCGCCACGCCGAGCGCGAGCGCGACCAGGAGGACGATCGCCGCCATCGCGGTGATCCAGCGCATGGTTCGGCTGCTCGTCATGCGTGCGCTCCTTCCTGCGGCTGTGCCTGATACGGCACGGTGAGGGTGACGATGGTTCCGCTGGGCGTGTTGTCCGCCACCGTCATCGAGGCGCGGTCGCCGTAGAGCAGCTTGATTCGCTCGCGGATGTTGGCCAGGCCAACGCCGGTGCCCGCGGTGGCCGCCTTGCCGAAGCCGAGGCCGGTGTCGGCCACCGTCACCGCGAGCTTGCCGTGGACGATCTCGGCCTTGACGGTGAGCCTGCCGCCCTCGGCCTTGGGCTCCAGGCCGTGCTTGATCGCGTTCTCGACCAGCGACTGGATCATCATCGACGGAAACTCCGCCGACAGCAGTCCTTCGGGCACCTGGATGTCGGTCTGCAGGCGCTCTTCCATGCGCACCTTGAGGATCTCGAGGTAGGGCCGGATCACCGCCATCTCGCGGCCGAGGTTGTGTGCCATCGGCGTCGACTCGCGCATCGATGGCATCGAGGCGCGCAGCAGCGCGATCAGGTTCTTCTGCATCTGGCTGGCACGCGAGGGATCAGTGAGGATCAGGTGGTCGATCGACGCCAGGGTGTTGAACAGGAAGTGCGGCTCGACCTGGGCCTGCATCGCCGCCATGCGCGCCTCGACGACCTGGCGCTTGAGCTGCTCCGACTCGGCCGTCTCGGCCGCCTCCGCGGCCTTGACCTCGGCCTGGATCGTGCCCTTGTAGCTGATCTTCAGGATGGCGGAGGCGACGATCAGCAGGAAGGCGATGTCGGTGAAGGAGTCGCCCATGCGCGTCTGCCGGATGCGCCGGATCTGCGGCAGCGACTGCTTGCCCGCTTCCTCGGCGGCGTCGGCCGCGGCCTCCTGGGCCGCCTGCTGCGACTCGCGGATCGCCTCGACCACCGCCTGCCGGGCTTCCTCGACCGCGGCGCGCACTTCCTCGCTGTCGGCACCGGGCGGAAGCTTGATCTCGACGCCGACATCGCCGAGCGAGATACCGGCGCCCGAGGCCGCCGACGCGGCGCTGGAAGCCGAAGCGCTGCTGCCCGCCGCCGAAGCGCGGCCCTCGTGCGGCGAGATCCGGACCCCGTTCTTGTCGATCGAGATGGTGACGTCGCGGCCGTTGGTGTCCTTCTTTTCGATCAGGATCCCCGGCTCGTTCTTGCTGCTGGCCTTGGCCGGCTTCGGCGGCTTGGGTGGCGAGGGCGGCGTGATCGTGACCTGCTCGAAGGAGCCGATCGGCAGGTTGAACGGCGGCAGCTTCGACAGGATGGCGGCGCTGATCAGGAGCAGCACCGAGAGCAGCGCGAACCGCATCCAGGTGATGCTGACCAGCCAGTTGCCGTAGGCGTGGAACAGTTCGACCGCGCCGGCGGAGAAGCGCTGCCAGCGCGACCGGGGCGGCGCCGCGGGCAACTCGGGGGAAGGCGGAGTGGGGCTCATTGACAAGGGGCCGGATCGGATTTGCCCGCACTGTACGGGCCCCTCGGGGCCGGACCCACCGCACTGCGACGGAGTGCAATGCCGGGCCGACAGGCTGCAGACGCGGCCGACGAAGGCGCGCCGGCCGGGGCGGGCAAGCTTCCCGCCGGCGCTACTCCGCTCGCGCGGGCCGGTTCAGCCCTAGGACTTCGGCAACGCCGAGGCGCTGGCCGGGCCCTCGACGCCCGCGGCCTTGCTGCGCTCGCCGCTGACCATGCGGTACACCACGCCGGCGGCCGCGCCGCCGAGCAGCGGCGCCACCCAGAACAGCCAGAGCTGGGACAGCGCCCAGCCGCCGACGAATATCGCCGGCCCGGTGCTGCGCGCCGGATTCACCGAGGTGTTGGTCACCGGAATGCTGATCAGGTGGATGAGCGTGAGGCCGAGGCCGATCGCGATCGGCGCGAAGCCGCTCGGCGCCCGCTCGTCGGTGGCGCCGAGGATGATGATCAGGAAGAAGAAGGTCATCACGAACTCGGCCACCAGCGCCGCGGTCATCGAGTAGCCGCCGGGCGAATGGTCGGCATAGCCGTTCGCGGCGAAGCCGCCCTTCACCGCGTCGAAGTCGGCCTTACCGGTGGCGATGAGGTAGAGCACGGCGGCGCCGGCGATGGCGCCCGCGACCTGCGCCACCACGTACGGCAGGAAGTCGCCGGCGCGGAAGCGCCCGCCGACCACCAGCCCGAGCGAGACCGCCGGGTTGAGGTGGCAGCCGGACACGTGGCCGATCGCGTACGCCATCGTCAGCACCGTCAGGCCGAAGGCCAGCGACACGCCGTGCAGGCCGATGCCGACATTGGGAAAGGTCGCGGCGAGCACGGCGCTGCCGCATCCTCCGAGCACCAGCCACAAGGTGCCGAAGAACTCGGCAGCGAGTCGATTCGATAGCGGCATGTCCGTCCCCTCTTTTCTTCGTGATTGAGGAGAAGAAAGCTTAACCGAGCGTCGGAGACGACGCCAGCGTACCGGGGGGCAAGGGCTTGCGGTCGCCCCCTAGGGCTCGGTGCGCGAATCGAGTGCCTGCGTCAGCGGCTGCGTGTCCTGCGCATCGAGCGCCTCGATCGGTGCGATGCGTGACGTGCCCGGCTGGGCGCCGATGCGCAGCGGTCCGGCGCGCCAGTCGGCCATCAGCGCGTCCCACTTCGGCCGGGCGGCCTCGAGGTGGCGCTGCTTGACGTGGCCGTAGCCGCGGATCATCTCCGGCACCCGCGCGATCTCGATCGCCAGCCCGAGGTTGGCGGGGCCGAGGGTGCGCAGCACCTCCTCGATGTCCTCGCGGTACTCGACGATCAGGGCCCGCTCGGTGCGCCGCTCCTCGGTGCGGCCGAACGGATCGAAGGCGGTGCCGCGCAGGCCCTTGAGCTTCGCGAGAACGCGAAACGCCGACAGCATCCAGGGCCCGAACCTGCGCTTCTGCAGCTCGCCCTTGTCGTTGCGCCGGGCGATCGCCGGCGGCGCGAGGTGGTAGGCGAGCTGGAAGTCGCGGCCCATCTTGCCTTCGAACTGGGCCGCGACCTTGTGCAGGAAGCGGCTGTCGCTGTGCAGGCGCGCCACCTCGTATTCGTCCTTGTAGGCCATCAGCTTGAACAGGTAGCGGGCCACCGCCTCGGTGAGCCTGGTGCTGGGCCGGCTCGCGTCGGGGCGGGTGGCGGTGCGGGAGAAGACCATGTCGGCTTCCTTGGTGCGCACGGTGTCGACGAAGCGCTTGTATTCCTCGGCGTAGGCCGCGTTCTGGTAGTCGGTGAGGAACTCGACCCGCCTGGCGACCATGTCGTCGAGGTTGGTCGAGCGCTTCACCAGCTCGATCACCTGGCCGGTGCGGACCAGCGCCTTCACTTCCTTCGGCTCGGCGGCAGCGCGCCGGCCCCATTCGAAGGCCGCCTTGTTGTTCTCGATCTGCACCCCGTTGAGCTCGATCGCCCGCATCAGCGCCGCGTGGCTGAGCGGCACCTTGCCCTGCTGCCAGGCGTAGCCGAGCATCAGGGGATTGGTGTAGATCGAGTCGCCAACGAGCTGCACCGCGAGCGTGTCGGCGTCGACCTTGCCGATGTGGTCGGGGCCGACCGCCTCGAGCACCAGCGCCTCGCACTGCCCCGCCGGGAACTGCCAGTCGGGGTTGCTGACAAAAGCGGCGGTCGGCGTCGCGTGGGTGTTGAGGGCGACGTAGGTGCGGCCGCCGCGCATCACCGCGAGCGAGGCCCGGGCGGCGGCGACGATCGGATCGCAGCCGATCACCAGGTCGGCCTCGGCGGTGCCGACCTTGGTCGAGAAGATCGCCTCGGGCCGGTTGGCGATCTGGATGTGGCTCCAGGTCGCGCCGCCCTTCTGCGCCAGGCCGGCCGAATCCTGGGTGACGATGCCCTTGCCCTCGAGGTGCGCGGCCATGCCGAGCAGCTGGCCGATGGTGATGACGCCGGTGCCGCCGACACCGGCGACGACGATGCCCCAGGGCCGCTCGGCCACCGGCAGCACCGGGTCGGGCGGGGTGCCGACGCTCGACAGCTTCGGCCGCGACGAGCCGCCGCCCTTCTTGCCGCTCTTCAGCTTGCCGCCCTCGACCGTGATGAAGCTCGGGCAGAAGCCCTTGAGGCAGGCGTAGTCCTTGTTGCAGGTGTTCTGGTTGATCCGGCGCTTGCGCCCGAACTCGGTCTCGATCGGCTCGACCGAGAGGCAGTTCGACTGCACCGAGCAGTCGCCGCAGCCCTCGCACACCAGCTCGTTGATGACGACCCGCCGCGCCGGGTCTTCCATCGTGCCGCGCTTGCGGCGCCGGCGCTTCTCGGTGGCGCAGGTCTGGTCGTAGACGATGACGGTGCAGCCCGGGACCGTGCGCAGCTCTTTCTGCACGGCGTCGAGGTCGTCGCGGTGATGCACGGTGACGCCGGGCGCGAGCCGCGACTTGATGTCCGAAGGCGCGTACTTCTCGGGCTCGTCGGTGACCACGACCACCCGCTTCGCGCCCTCGGCATCGAGCTCGCGCGTCATCTCCGGGACCTTGAGGGTGCCGTCGATCGGCTGGCCGCCGGTCATCGCGACCGCGTCGTTGAACAGGATCTTGTAGGTGATGTTGACCCCGGCGGCGATCGACTGCCGCACCGCCAGCAGGCCCGAGTGGAAGTAGGTGCCGTCGCCGAGGTTGGCGAAGATGTGGTTGTCGGTCGTGAACGGCGCCTGGCCGATCCACGACACGCCTTCGCCGCCCATCTGGCTGAAGCTCACCGTCGAGCGATCCATCCAGACCGCCATGTAGTGGCAGCCGATGCCGGCGACGGCGCGCGAGCCTTCGGGCACCTTGGTCGAGGTGTTGTGCGGGCAGCCGCTGCAGAACCAGGGAGCGCGCTCCGGGCCGGCGGCAGCGCCGGTGACGGTGTTGACGGCCAGGCTCTGCTCCTTGGCCTCGATCAGCGCCACCCGGAGCGTCATCCGCGCCGAGATTTCGGGGTCGACGCCGAGCCGCGCGAGCCGGCGGGCGATCGCCTTGGCGATGATCGCCGGCGTGAGGTCGGCCTGGGCGCGCAGCAGCCAGTGCTGCGACGGGTTGGCCTGGCCCCATTCGCCGCCGGCCTCGTCGCTCTCCGACTCGTCGAACTTGCCGAGCACGTGCGGCCGCACGTCGGGCCGCCAGCCGTAGAGCTGCTCCTTGAGCTGGTACTCGATGACCTGGCGCTTCTCCTCGACCACCAGGATCTCCTCGAGGCCGAGGGCGAACTCGCGGGTGATCGACGCCTCCAGCGGCCAGACGACGTTGACCTTGTGCAGGCGCAGGCCGATGCGCCGACAGGTGTCGTCGTCGAGGCCGAGGTCGAACAGCGCCTGGCGGGTGTCGTTGTAAGCCTTGCCCGAGGCGATGATGCCGAAGCGGTCGCGGGAGCCCTCGATGACGTTGTGGTTCAGGCGGTTGGCGCGCACGTACGCGAGCGCGGCGTACCACTTGTAGTTCATCAGCCGCGCTTCCTGCTCGAGCGGCGCATCCGGCCAGCGGATGTGCAGGCCGCCGGGCGGCATCTCGAAGTCCTCGGGCAGGATGATGTCGACCCGGTCCGGATCGACCGAGACGCTGGCCGCCGACTCGACGATCTCCTGGATCGTCTTCATCCCCGACCAGACGCCGGCGAAGCGGCTCAGCGCGAACGCATGCAGGCCCATGTCGAGGATATCCTGCACGCTCGACGGGAAGAACACCGGCAGGCCGCAGGCCTTGAAGATGTGGTCGCTCTGGTGCGCCGCGGTCGAGCTCTTGGCGATGTGGTCGTCGCCCGCCAGGGCGATCACGCCGCCGTGCTTCGCCGTGCCGGCGAGGTTGGCGTGCTTGAAGACGTCGGAGCAGCGATCGACGCCCGGACCCTTGCCGTACCAGATGCCGAACACGCCGTCGAAGCGCTTCGATTCGGGATAGAGGTCGAGCTGCTGCGTGCCCCAGACCGCGGTCGCGCCGAGCTCCTCGTTGACGCCGGGCTGAAAGACGATGTCCTGCGCCGCGAGATGGCTCTTCGCCTGCCACAGCGCCTGGTCGTAGCCGCCGAGCGGCGAGCCGCGATAGCCGCTGATGAAGCCGCCGGTCTTCAGGCCGAACAGCGCGTCTCGCTTCTTCTGCAGCATCGGCAGGCGCACCAGCGCCTGCGTTCCACTCATGAAGGCCCGGCCGTGCTCGAGGCTGTACTTGTCGTCGAGCGTGACGGTCTCGAGCGCCTTGCGAATCGCGTCGGGAAGGGGTGCGTTCATCGAGGATTCAGACTCCGAAGGGAAGCTCGGCAGCGAAGCGGGGCCAGCCGGCTCGCGACCGGCTGCACGCACCAGAGTGTAGGGATTCGTCACGGCGGCCGTGCGAAACGGGCCGGCGTGCCACAGTCACGGAACCGGCCGGCCCGACGCAGGTCCATCGGATCGAATTCGAATCGCACGGAGTAACGAAATGAAAGCATCGCATCGGTCCTGGGCTCGCTGCAGCGCGGCAGGGGTCCTTGCCGCCGCGGCCTCGGCCGGCGCGCTTGCACAGGTCGCCAGCGAGCCGGGGCACGGCCGGGAGATGGCCGCCGAGCTGAAGAAGCGCTTCGCCGCGGCCGACGTCAATCAGGACGGCCTCCTCTCCCGGGAAGAGGCCAAGGCCGGCATGCCCTTCGTCTACCGCAACTTCGACCAGATCGATACCGCCAGGACCGGCGCGGTGTCGATGGCCGAGATCGCTGCCTTCTTCCGCACCCGAGCCGCGGCCCGCAAGACCGGGGGCTGAAGGCAGCGGCTGGCTCTTTCCGGCAGGCGGGTCCAGGCGGCACGCGCCGTGCTGCGTCCCCGTGCTGCGACGGAATTTCGACATTCAATCAGGAGATCCTGTTCGATGAATCTTGTTTCTCGTGACCCGCAGCCGACGCGCTTCGCGATTCACGCGATCGGCGTGCTCGCGGCGCTGGTCGTTTCCGGCTGCGGCGGCGGCGGCAGCAGCGATGCCGCTCCGCCACCCCCTCCGCCTCCGCCGCCGACCGGGGCCGGCGCGGCAGCCGCGGCCACGGCGAACAGCGACACCAATGCCTGCAGCGCGGTCCGTCCGTTCTATTGGGAGATCGGCAACGCCGACGGCGCGATCGTCGCCGGCACGGTTCTCAGCAGCGGTGACCCGAAGGTCTACACGGCGACGACCAAGATGGGCATCGCCTCGGCCTCGAAGTGGTTCTATTCCACCTACTTCGTGCAGCGCACCGGCGGCGCATTGAGCGCGAGCGACATCAAGTTCTTCAACTTCCAGAGCGGCTACACCAGCTTCAAGATGTGCAAGCCGTCCCCGACCCAGACGGTGCAGGAATGCGTCGATGACGGCACCAACGGCCTCTACACCGCGGCCGACGACGGCAAGTTCTCGTATGGCGGCGGTCACATGGAGAAGCACGCGTCGCTGAACGGCCTCGGCGACCTCAACAACGTCACGCTCGCAGCCGAGATCCGCAGCCAGGTCGGCACCGACATCGCCCTCACCTATGTCGAGCCGCAGCTCGCCGGCGGCATCGCCACGACCGCCCGGGACTACGCCACCCTGTTGCAGAAGATCGTGCGCGGCGACCTGAAGATGCACGACGCGCTCGGCACCCATCCCGTCTGCACCAACCCCGCGACCTGCGCCAACGCCGCGTTCACACCCAGCCCGCCGGGCGAGAGCTGGCACTACTCGATCGGCCACTGGGTCGAGGACGATCCGGGCGTGGGCGACGGCGCCTTCAGCAGCCCCGGCGCCTTCGGCTTCTATCCGTGGATCGATCGAACCAAGACGAACTACGGCGTGCTGGCGCGGTACGACCTGGGCGGGGCGATTCCGTCGGTCTACTGCGGGCGGCTGATCCGCAAGGCCTACGCGACGTCGACGCCGCAGTGAGCCGTTTCGGCCCGCGAGCCCGTTCCTGACGCCGCCGCCGATTTGGTAGTCTCGTCGGCATGGCCTACATGCTGATGATGGTCGAGCCGGTCGGGCAGCGAAGCGAGCGCGGCAGTGCTGCCGGGCACATCGTCTACGACCGGATGCTCGGCTTCGCCGAGAGCTTGAAGAAGCGCGGCCTCTTGCGCGGCGTCGAATCGCTGGCCTCGCTCGACGAGGGGGCGCGCCTGCAAGTGCGCGACGGCAAGGCGCGGGTCCTCGACGGACCGTTCGCCGAGGCCAAGGAGATGATCGGCGGCTTCTTCCTGGTCGACGTCGAGACGCTCGACGAGGCGCTGGCCCTCGCCGCCGAGTGCCCGGCGGCGGAGTGGTGCACGGTCGAGGTCCGCAAGACCGGCCCCTGCTGGGCCTGAGCCCCGGCCGCCGCGACCGCCTGCCACCCCGACGACCCGCAGCGGTGCGATGGCGACCTCCGAGGCGACTCATCGCGCGATCGACGCGGTCTGGCGGATCGAGGCGGCCAAGGTGATTGCCGGCGTCGCCCGCATGGTGCGCGATGTCGGTCTCGCCGAGGAGCTGGCTCAGGACGCGCTCGTCGCCGCGCTCGAACACTGGCCCGACGACGGCGTGCCCGACAACCCCGGCGCCTGGCTGATGCGCACCGCCAAGAATCGCGCCCTCGATCGCCTGCGCCAGGAGGCGCTGCATGCGCGCAAGCACGAGGAGCTCGGTGCCGACATGGAAGCGCTGCAGGCGCATGTCGAGCCCGACTTCGTCGACGCGCTCGCCGAGGCGAGCGCCGACGACATCGGCGACGATCTTCTGCGCCTGGTGTTCACGGCCTGCCATCCGCTCCTGCCGACCGAAGGCCGGGTCGCGCTCACCGTGCGTCTGCTGGGCGGCCTGAGCACCGACGAGATCGCCCGGGCCTTCCTCGTGCCGGAAGCGACCGTCGCCCAGCGCATCGTCCGCGCCAAGCGCACGCTGGCGGCGGCCAAGGTGCCGTTCGAGGTGCCGGATGCGAGCGAGCGGGCAGGGCGGCTGGCGTCGGTGCTCGAGGTCGTCTACCTGATCTTCAACGAGGGCTACTCGGCCACCGCCGGCGACGACTGGATGCGTCCTGCCCTCTGCGACGAAGCCCTGCGCCTCGGCCGGGTGCTCGCCGGCCTGGTGCCGGCGGAGAGCGAGGTCCACGGCCTGGTCGCGCTGATGGAGCTGCAGGCCTCGCGCGCCCATGCCCGCGTCGACGCACAAGGCCGGCCGGTGCTGCTGCTCGAGCAGGACCGGGCGCGCTGGGATCCGCTGCTCATCCGGCGCGGCCTCGACGCCCTCGGCCGCTGCCGGGCGCTCGGCGGCCGGCGCGGCCCCTATGCCCTGCAGGCCGCGCTCGCCGCCTGCCATGCCGAGGCGCGCAGTGCCGACGCCACCGACTGGCCGCGGATCGCCGCCCTCTACGGCGAGCTTGCCGAGGTCGCGCCGTCGCCGGTGGTCGAGCTGAACCGCGCGGTCGCGGTCGGCATGGCGCACGGGCCCGAGGCCGGCCTCGCCATCGTCGATGCGCTGCGCGACGAGCCCTCGCTCGCCCGCTATCACCTGCTGCCGACGGTGCGCGGCGACCTGCTCGCCCGCCTCGGGCGCGCCGCCGAAGCGCGCACGGAGTTCGAGCGCGCCGCGGCGTTGACGCGCAACCAGGCCGAACGCCGGCTCCTGCTCGAGCGCGCCGGCAGGGCCGGCTGAGATGGCAACGACGCAGCGAGCGATCGCTACCGTGGCCATGCTCGGCAGCGCGCAGACGCTCGCCTGGGCCTCCTCGTACTACCTGCCGGCGATGCTGGCGACGCCGATGGCGCGCGATCTCGGCGTCACCGCGCCGACCGTGTTCGCGGCGTTCTCGCTGGCGCTGCTGGTTTCGGCCGCGCTCGGCCCGTTCGCCGGCCGGGCGATCGACCGCTGGGGCGGCCGGCCGGTGCTGGTCGCCAGCAACCTCGTGTTCGCTCTCGGCCTCGCCGGCCTCGGCCTGGCGCCGGGGCCGGCGGCGATGTTCGCGGCCTGGGTGCTGCTCGGCATCGGCATGGCCTGCGGCCTCTACGAAGCCGCGTTCGCAGCGCTGGTGCGTCTGCACGGCCATGACTCGCGCAACCTGATTACCGGCATCACCTTGATCGCCGGCTTCGCCAGCACCGTCGGCTGGCCGCTCTCGACGCTGCTCGAGACCCAGGTCGGATGGCGCGGCGCCTGCTTCGCCTGGGCCGGCCTGCACCTGCTGCTCGGTGTGCCGCTCAACCTCGCGCTGCCGCGGGCCGGGCCACCATCGCCGCCGGCGGTCGCCGCCGGCGCAGCGACGCACGAGCCGGAGCGCGACGGACGTCGGCGCGCCGCGCTGATCCTCGCCTTCGTCTTCGCCGTGACCTGGTTCGTGAGCACGGCGATGGCGGCGCACCTGCCGCGTCTCCTGCAGGCCGGCGGCGCCACGCTCGCCGCGGCAGTGGCGATCGGTGCCCTGGTCGGTCCGGCGCAGGTCGGCGGCAGACTGCTCGAATTCGGCCTGCTGCGCCACGTCCATCCCTTGCTGTCGGCGCGGCTGGCGGCGCTGATGCATCCGCTCGGCGCCACCCTGCTGGCCTTGCTCGGTGCACCTCTGGCGGCCCTGTTCGCGATCCTGCACGGCGCCGGCAACGGCATCCTGACGATCGCCAAGGGCACCTTGCCGCTGGTCCTGTTCGGGCCGCAGGGCTACGGCCTGCGCCAGGGCGTGCTGATGGTGCCGGCACGGGTGGCGCAGGCCTCGGCGCCGTGGCTGTTCGGGATCCTGCTCGATCGCTTCGGCGCCGCCGCGCTCTGGTTCTCCTGCGCGCTCGGCCTGGCGGCGTTCGCTTCCCTGCTGCTCCTGCCCAAGCCCGCGGCCCCGCGCGTCGTGGCGCCGGCCGCGACCGCTGCTTCTCCCTAGGCCTGGGCTTCGGGCGGATGCAGGAAGCGATGCACCGCCTGGACCACGACCGAGCCTTCGCCCACGCCCGACGCCACCCGCTTGACCGAGCCCGAGCGGACGTCGCCGACGGCGTAGACACCGGGCCGCGAGGTCGCATAGGGCGAATCCGCGCCCTGGCCGGCGCGGGCGCCGGTGAGGACGAAGCCCTGCGCATCGAGCTCGAGGCAGCCGTCGACCCAGCCGGTGTTCGGCTCGGCGCCGATCATGGCGAAGATCGCCGACACCGGCCTTCTCGTCTCGGCGCCGCTTCGCCGGTTTCTCCAGACCACCGCCGAGAGCGCCGATCCGCCCTCGAGGCCGACGATCTCGGAGCAGGCGTGCAGGCTGATCTGCGCCGAGTGCTCGATCCGCTGCACCAGGTAGTCGGACATGGTCGCCGCCAGGCCTTCGCCGCGCACCAGCACGTACACATGGCGCGCGCTCCGCGACAGGAACACCGCCGCCTGCCCGGCCGAGTTGCCGCCGCCGACGACGATCACCTCGGATTCCCGGCAGAGATTGGCTTCCATCGCCGTCGCCGCGTAGTAGATGCCCTGGCCCTCGAAGCGCTCGAAATCCGGGACATCGAGCTTGCGGTAGCGCGCGCCGGTGGCGATGACGACGGCGCGGGCCCGGATCGCGGCGCCGTCGTCGAGCGAAAGCCGGTACGGCTCCTGGTCGCAATCGAGGGCGACGACGGCGCGCGAGACCGCGAGCCGGGCGCCGAACTTCTGCGCCTGCACCTGCGCCCGGCCCGCCAGCGCCTCGCCGCTGATGCCGGTGGGAAAGCCGAGGTAGTTCTCGATCTTCGAGCTGGTGCCGGCCTGGCCGCCGGGGGCGATGCTTTCGAGGACGATCGTCTGCAATCCTTCCGAGGCGCCGTAGACCGCGGCCGCCAGCCCGGCCGGCCCGGCGCCGACGACCGCGAGGTCGAACACCGCGTCGTGGTCGAAGTCCTCGGTGATGCCGAGCGCATCGGCGAGCGCGGCAAGCGTCGGGTTGCGCAACGCCCGATGCTCCGGCAGCACGATCACCGGCAGCTCCGCCGCGGTCAGCGAGAAGCACTCGAGGAAGCCGCCGGCATCGGCGTCCTGCTCGGTGTCGTACAGGCGCAGCGGATAGGCGTTGCGGTTCAGGAACTGCTGCAGGCGCAGGGTGTCGGCGCTGTGCGCCGGACCGATCAGCACCGCCGCGCCCTGGCCGTGGCGGAGCAGCCCGACCCGGCGAAGGATGAAGGCGCGCATGATGATCTCGGCGATGTCGGGCTCGCTCTGCACCAGGCGGCGGAAGTCGGCGCGCCGGATGCGGACGACGCGCGTCGGCTCGGGCCCGGCCCGGCCGCTGACCAGGATCGCGCGATCGTTGAAGAGGTCGAGCTCGCCGGTGAACTCGCGCGCGACCTGCGACCGGAGCGGGCGCACGCTGCCGTCGTCCTCGCGTTCGTAGATCTCGATCGTGCCTTCGAGGATGACGAGGAAGTCGCGGCCCCGGTCGCCGCGCGAGAACACTTCGGCGAACGGCGCGAGCTGCTCGGTCTCGCCGTAGCGCGCGACCCGCTCGACCATCTCCTCGCTCAGGCGGGGGAAGGTCTGGGCCAGGCGGGCCCAGGGGTCGGTCGGATCGGGTTCGTCCTCGGCGTTTGCGCTCCGGGCGACGTCGGCGGGATCGGCCATGAGGGGCAAGTCTACGGAAGGGCGGCTCGCGCCGCCGTCTCCTCCAGGATCGCCCGGCCGCCGCCCGGCGGCCTACGCGGCGGTGGGGACGAACTTCAGCGCCACGCCGTTGTTGCAGTAGCGCTTGCCGGTCGGCGCCGGGCCGTCGTCGAAGACGTGGCCCTGGTGGCCGTCGCAGCGCGCGCAGTGGTACTCGGTGCGCGGGATGATCATCTGCACGTCGGTCTTGGTGCCGACCGCGCCGGGCAGCGCGGCATAGAAGCTCGGCCAGCCGGTGCCGCTTTCGAACTTGGTGTCCGAGCTGAAGAGTGGCAGGTCGCAGCCGGCGCAATGGAATGCGCCCTTGCGCTTCTCGGCGTTGAGCGGGCTCGAGCCCGGGCGCTCGGTGCCTTCGTGGCGCAGCACCTGATAGGCCGCGGGCGACAGGCGCTTCTGCCACTCGGCGTCGGCGAGCACGAGCTTGTCGATCTTCGGCGTCGGCCCCTGCGCGGCGGCGAGCGTGGGCCCGAGGCCGAGGGCGGACAGGGCGGCAAGGAAAGGTCGGCGGGTCATCGCGGGTTCTCCAGGAAATTCGATTCGCAACGCTTGGTCGTCGGCAGGTCGAGATTCTTTCGCTCACCGATGCGGCGCCGGGCGGGGCGGGCTGCAAGACCTTCGTCGGCAGAGGGCGTATCGGGGCTCATTTCGGCCAGAGCACCCAATAGCGCAGCGTCTGCTTCATCCGCCCGGCCTGGACCTCGGCGGCCTCGCCCCAGCCCCAGAAATAGTCGGCGCGGACAGCGCCGATGATCGCCGAACCGGTGTCCTGGGCGACGACCAGGCGGCGCAGCTGGGTCGCCGAGAGCGGCTCGGAGGTGTCCAGCCACACCGGCGTGCCGTAGGGCACGCTCAGCGGATCGACGGCGATCGAGCGACCGGGGGTCAGCGGCACGCCTTGCGCGCCCTTCGGCCCGACGGCGGGATCGGGCAGCGGCTCCTCGCGAAAGAAGACGACGCGCGGATTGGCCCAGAGCATCTCGTCGACCCGCTTCGGATGCTGCTTCGCCCAGGCGCGGATCGCCGGCCAGGACGCCTGCTCGAGGCGCAGCTCGCCCTGCTCCACCAGCCAGCGGCCGACCGACTTGTACGGCTGGTCGTTGTGCCCGGCATAGGCCACGCGCACCAGCTCGCGCGGCCTGCCCTGCTCGTCGACGAAGCTGAGGCGCCCCGAGCCCTGCACCTGCAGCAGCAGGGCATCGAGGGGATCGCGCAACCAGGCGATCTCGGCACCGGCAAGCGAGCGGCGCGCAGCCGGCAGGGTGTCGAGCTGCTGCCGGGTCCAGTAGGGCTTGCGGGTGGCGAGGTCGGCGGGCGGGCCGTACAGGGCGACGCGAAATCCCGGCCGCGGCCGGCGCGAGGCTTCCACCAGCGGCTCGAAATAGCCGGTGGCGAGGCCGGCGGTCTCGCCCTCGAGCGACTCCACCCGCCAGGGCTGCAGGCGGCTTTCGAGCCAAGCCCGGGCGAGGGCGTCGTCGGCGAGCAGCGCCACCGCGTCGCGCCGGGCCAGTGCGCAGGCGCCGGCCCATGGCGGTGCGGGTCGTTCGCAGCTGCGCAGGAGCGCCGGCATCGCCTCGCTGGCGCGATCGGCGCTCCAGCCCGGCAGCTCGCTCCAGGACGCGAGCAGCCAGCGGGCGCGCGGCCGCAGCATCGTTCCGCCGACGGCGACCGGGATGCCGTCGTCGACCGGCGCGGACTCGGGCCGAGCCGGTGCGGCTGGCGCTGGCGCGGCGACCGGCGTGCTGGAGCAGGCGACGAGGAGCGCCACGAGGCCGGCGGCGAGCGTTCCTAGAATGGTCCCCGCCAGGCGCCTGGCGCCCCGGAAGGTCGTCGACATGTGGGTCATTCTGCTGGAAGCCGGGGTCGCGCTCGCGCTCCTGGGCGGGATCGTCTGGTGGACGATGTTCGCCGGCCGGCGCCGCGGCGAGCGCCGCGACGAGGAGTGACCCGGGTCCGGGTCACGAGCCGTCCCGGACAATCCGCCGACCCATGCGCATCCTGGAACTCGTCGCCGCGGCCCTGTTCGCCGTCGCCGTGCTGCACACGCTCTCGACCAAGGTGTTCGAGCGCCTGGCGTACCGCCATCCCCGGCACGCGGGGCTGTTCCACCTGCTCGGCGAGGTCGAGGTGGTGTTCGGCTTCTGGGCGGCGGTGCTGGTGGCGGCGATCGGCGCGATCGCCGGCTCGGCGGTGGCGATCGAGTACGCCGAGAGCCGGAAGTACACCGAGCCGGTGTTCGTGGTCGTGATCATGGTGATCGCCGCATCCCGGCCGGTGCTCGAAGGAATCCGGGCGCTGGTCGCGCTCCTCGCCCGCTGGCTGCCGGGGCGCGCGGTCGTGGCCGAGGCCTGGCTCTGCCTCGCGCTCGTGCCCCTGCTCGGCTCGCTGGTCACCGAGCCGGCGGCGATGACGCTGGCCGCGCTGATGCTCGCGCCCCTCGTCTTTCGCTCCGAGTTGCCCGAGCCGCTCAAGTACGGCGCCCTCGGCGTCCTGTTCGTCAACATCTCGATCGGCGGCACGCTGACCTCGTTCGCCGCGCCGCCGGTGCTCATCGTCGCCTCGACCTGGACCTGGGACAGCGCCTTCATGCTCGCCGCCTTCGGCTGGAAGGCGGCGATCGCGGTCCTGGTCAATGCCACGGGCGTCGTGCTGCTGCTGCGCCGGCACCTGGCCGATGCCGCCGTGCCCGCAGAGGAGAACGCCCGAGTGCCGCTGGCCGTCACCGCGATCCACTTCGCTTTCCTGATCGCGACGGTGGTCTTCGCCCACCATCCGGTGATCTTCCTCGGGATGTTCCTGCTCTTCCTCGGCTACACCCGTGCCTATGCCAAGCATCAGAGCCCGCTGCTGCTGAAGGAAGCCCTGCTGGTCGGCTTCTTCCTCGCCGGGCTGGTGGTCCTCGGCGGCCTGCAGCAATGGTGGCTGCAGCCGCTGCTCTCCGGACTGAAGCCGCTGGCGCTGTTCTTCGGCGCCCTCGGCCTGACGGCGATCGCCGACAACGCCGCGCTGACCTACCTCGGGTCGCTGATCGACGGCATGAGCGCCGAGGCGAAGTACATGCTCATGGCCGGCGCCGTGGCCGGCGGCGGCCTGACGGTGATCGCCAACGCGCCCAACCCCGCGGGCGTGGCACTGCTGCGCGCCGGCTTCGACAAAGGGTCGATCGGCGCCCTCGGCCTGCTGCTCGGCGCGCTGGCGCCGACCGCGGTGGCGACGATGACACTCCTCCTCCTGTAGCGGCGCGGCCGCCACCCCGCAGGTTCGTCAGGGCACGATCGCCAGGAAGACGAACGCGGCGAAGATCAGCAGGTGCACCGCACCCTGCAGCACGTTGGTGCGACCGGTGCCGAGGGTGATCGCGCCGACGGCGAAGGTCAGGGCCAGCAGTACCAGGTCCTTGGGCGTGAGGCCGAGGCGGAGCGGCCGGTCGAGAGCGATCGAGAGGATCGCCACCGCCGGAATGGTCAGGCCGATGCTCGCCAGCGCCGAGCCGAGGGCGAGGTTCAGGCTGGTCTGCAGCCGGTCGGATCGCGCGGCGCGCACCGCTGCCCAGGTCTCGGGCGCCAGCACCAGCATGGCGATGACGATGCCGATCACCGTCGGCGGCAGGCCGGCCGAGGCGACGACGCGCTCGATCGTCGGCGAGAGCGTCTTGGCCAGGCCGATCACCGCCAGCAGGGAGACGACGAGCAGGCCGAAGCTGGCCCAGGCCAGGCCGGCCGAAGGCGGTGCCGCGTGCACGCCTTCGTCGCCGAGGTCGGCCGGCGGCAGGAAGTAGTCGCGGTGGCGCACCGTCTGCACGAACACGAACACCGCCCACAAGGCGAGCGAGGCGACGGCGGCGAAGGCGAGCTGCGAGGTCGAGTAGAAGTCCGGGCCGGGCACGCTGGTGGTGAACACCGGCAGCACCAGCGACAGCGTCGCCATGACGATCAGCGCCGCCAGGGCGGAGGTCGCACCCTCGAGGCGAAAGCTCTGCACGTGGTGCTTCAGGCCGCCGGCGATCACGCACAGGCCGACGGCGCCGTTGCAGACGATCATGATCGCCGAGAAGATCGTGTCGCGCGCCAGGCCCGACTTGTCGCTGCCGCCGGCGAGCATCATCGAGACGATCAGGGCGACCTCGATCACCGTCACCGAGATCGCGAGGATGAGCGTGCCGAACGGCTCGCCGACCCGGTGCGCCACGACCTCGGCGTGATGCACCGAGGCAAGCACCGCGGCGCAGAGGAGGAGGGCGCAGAGTAGCGCCAGCACCGGCCCCGGCGGCATGGCCAGGGCGAAGCCGGCCAACGGCAGGGCGACGGCAGGAACGAGCAGGGTCCAGAGCGGCATTCGCATGGTCAGGCAGGCGAGGCGATCGCGGGTTGGCGGGGCGGCAGCAGGAACGACAGGGGCTGCTGCCAGAGGCGGCGGCGGAAGGCGCTGCGGATCCGGCTTTCGTCGGCGAGGCGGATGCCGCGCGAGCGCAGCGCGACGCGAAAGGCGAGGAAGAAGCTGAACGCGAGATTGAAGAGGCCGGTCACGGCGATGCCGGCGACGCACCACCAGAAGGCCGCGCTCAGGAGCGTGCCCAGGCCGAGTGCGCCGACCGCCGCCGCCAGCTGGCCGCTCGCCAGGGTGACGTGGCGGACGTCGAGCGGCAGGGCGAAGAAGGCGGCGATCGGCGGCACCAGCCCGAGCATCAGGCCGAGCGAGATGTTGGAGGCGAAGCCGGAGATGTGGTTGCGCCAGTACACCGACCAGCGGCGCGCGCGGGCCGCGCCGAGCCGGGCGACGATCCGCGGATTCCACTCGATCGCGCTGTCGAGCCGGTGCCAGACGAACCAGTTCTCGAACCAGCCGGCGATCAGCGAGCTGGCGAACAGCAGCACGCCGGTGAAGGCGGCGTAGAACGGCGTCGGCCCGAGGAGGGTCAGCGAATCGAGGACGTAGCGGCTCTCGGTCGGCCCGACCAGGGGCGCGCCGGAGACGGCGCGGGCGATCCATTGCGCCGCGAGCACCAGGGGAATCACGGCGAGGACGTTGCCGAAGATGCCCGCCGCCTGCGAGCGGATCAGGTGCGCGGTCTCGTCGACGAAGCGCTCGACCGCGGCATCGTTGGAGACGTCGGCGAGCTTCTCGGCCATCGCCGGCGCCGTCATCGCCGGCTGCTTGGTGGCGACCGTGAAGTGCAGGATCTGGATCAGGACGAACGAGGCGGCGTAGTTCAGGCCGGCGGCGAGGCCGCCCCAGAACGCCCCGAGCGCGACCGCTGCGAGCGCGAACTTGACGAAGGTCGTCGCCGCCAGCACGGCGCCGCCGCCGGCGGCGGCGCGCAGCATCGCCAGGTACTCCGTCCGGTCGCGGGTGATGTAGTGCTCGCCACTGGCGGCGCTGCGCTCGGCGACCTTGCGCGCCAGCATCGAATAGTGGCGGGAGAAGAGGCCGCGGATCGAGCGCCGGTCCTCGGCCGTCGCCGCCAGCTCGGCGACCAGGCCGACGATCTCGCGCGAGGCCTCGGGCGCAAGCACGCAGCCGAGCAGCAGGTCGATGCGATGCGCCCGCTCGCGCAGCTGGTCGACCTCGAAGACGATGTCGACCGAGACGCCGTGCGCCTCGAGATGGTCGTGGACGCTGGCGGCGCAGCGCCGGCAGGCGTCGAGCAGGGCGCGCAGGTAATGCGCGTCCTGGAGAAAGAGCGCCCGGTCTTCCGGCCGGCTCGACTCGCCGTGCTCGCGCAGCTGCTCGGCGACGCGGGCGAGCTGGTGAAAGGGCGCGTCGACCAGCAGCTCCGGGCTCATCCGCTGGCGCAGCTGCGCCGAGAAGCCGGAGGCGCGCACCGAGCTGGCGAGGAAGGTGATGCCTTCGAAGAAAGGGCCTCGCCAGGCGCGCGCCCGGTCGGTGTCGCCGGCCTCGAGCACGCGCGCCAGACGGGCCAGGGTCTCGTCGTCGATCGCGCTCAGCCAGGCGATGTCCTGGCCGCGCGTGAAGAGCAGGGCGAACAGCTCGCCGAGGTCGGTCGTCGCCGGCGTCAGCGGCAGCAGCCGGGCGCGCAGACGGATGCCGAACTCGGCCCAGAGGCCGGTGCGCGGGGCGAAGCCGAAGTCGGCGAGCAGCGCGGCGCTGTCGACCTCGCGCAGGAACGGGCGCAGCATTTCCGCGGCGCGCAGCCGGTGCTCGTCGTTGCGCTCGAGAACGCCGAGGAGAAAGCGCAGGCGCAGCACCGGCGTCGGCTCGCCGCGCGCCTCCGGGACTTCATTCCGCTCGAGCGGCGCACGGTGCAGCCACTCGACCAAGCGGATCACCCAGAGATGGCGTTCGGCGATGCCGGCTTTCGGGTCGGCCGCGTTGAACAGCGCGGTCAAGTCCCAGGGCGAGGTGCCGGCTTTCGCCATGCGACGCGCAGGCCCGAGGGGCCTAGTGGAGCGCGGAGGCGAGCGTCAGTCCGAACTCGCCGATCGGCGCGTCGAACGGCTGCGCATCCTCGGTCATGCACAGGAAGGTGCCGCGCATCGTGCCGTGCGGCGTCGCCAGCCGCGTCCAGCTGGTGTACTCGAAGCTCTCGCCGGGCTTGAGCACCGGCTGGTGGCCGACCACCGCCAGGCCGCGCACCTCCTCGACGTGGCCGTTGGCGTCGGTGACGATCCAGTGCCGGGCGATCAGCTGGCCGGTGACGTCGCCGCTGTTGACGATGGAGATGGTGTAGGCGAAGGCGTACTTGCCCGCGTCCCGGTCCGATTGCTCGGGCAGGTGACGAACCGTCACGGTGGTCGTGAACTCGGGTCTGGCCATGCACCGATTCTCGCAGGCATGCGCGAAAACCCCGACCTAGAATGGATCGACAGGTACCGCATGGCCAGCCCCCTCATCGCCCCCAGCATTCTTTCTGCGGATTTCGCGCGGCTCGGCGAGGAGGTGAGGGACGTGATCGCCGCCGGCGCCGACTGGATCCACTTCGACGTGATGGACAACCATTACGTGCCGAACCTGACCATCGGGCCGATGGTCTGCCAGGCGATCCGGCCGCACGCCGCTCGGGCCGACGGCAAGCCGGTGCCGATCGACGTCCACCTGATGGTCGAGCCGGTCGATGCGATCGCCGAGGCCTTCGCCAAGGCCGGCGCTGACGGGATCAGCTTTCATCCCGAGGCGAGCGCGCATGTCGATCGCACCCTGCAGCTGATCAGGAGCCTGGGCTGCAAGGCCGGGCTGGTCTTCAACCCGGCGACGCCGATCGACGTGCTCGACTGGGTGATCGACAAGGTCGACCTGGTGCTGGTGATGAGCGTCAACCCTGGCTTCGGCGGGCAGAGCTTCATCGATTCGGCCCTGCGCAAGCTCGAGCAGGTGCGAAAGCGCATCGACGCCAGCGGCCGCGACATCCGCCTCGAGGTCGATGGCGGCATCAAGGTCGACAACATCCGCGCCGCCGCCGATGCCGGCTGCGACACCTTCGTCGCCGGCAGCGCGATCTTCGGTGCCAAGGACTACCGCGCGGTGATCGCCGCGATGCGCGCCCGGCTCGCCGGCTGAAGACGAGAGCAGGCGCTCGCCATGAGTCGCCCCGGGCACGATCCTCATCAGCACGACGGCCCTGCGCACGACGGTGCGCGTCACGAGGGCCCTGCGCATGACGCCCACATGCACGATGACCACGCCCACGACGACCCGGCGCCGGCCGGGCAGGCCCATGCGCACGGCGGGCACGGCCCGGGCGGCCACGCCCACGGGCCCGCACGCCACGACCGCGCCTTCGCGATCGGCATCGCCGTCAACATCGCCTTCGTCGCCGTCGAGGCGGCCGCCGGCTGGCGCATCGATTCGCTCGCGCTCCTTGCCGATGCCGGCCACAACCTCGGCGACGTGCTCGGCCTGGTGCTGGCCTGGGCCGGCGCGTTCGCCGGGCGGCTCGCCCCCGACGACCGGCATACCTGGGGCTGGAAGCGGGCCTCGATCCTGGCCGCGTTCGCCAATGCGCTGCTGCTGCTGGTGGCGATGGGCTCGCTGGTCTGGGCCGCGGTGCTGCGCCTGCAATCGCCGGAGGCGACGCAGCCCGGCGTCATCATGGTCGTGGCGGCGATCGGCATCGTCGTCAACCTCGGCACCGCGCTGCTGTTCATGCGCGGCCGCCACGACGACCTCAACATCCGCGGCGCCTTCCTCCACATGTCGGCCGACGCCGCGGTCTCGGCCGGGGTCGTCGTCGCCGGCGCGCTGGTGCTGTGGCGAGGGTGGCTGTGGGTCGACCCGGTGGCCAGCCTGCTGATCGCCGCGGTGATCCTGGTCGGCACCTGGCAGCTCTTCCGCGATTCCCTGCACCTCATGTTCGACGGCGTGCCGAGCTCGATCGACCTCGACGCGGTGCGCGCCGAGCTCGAGGCGCTGCCCGGCGTCGACTGCGTTCACGACCTGCACGTCTGGGCGACCGGCACCACCGACGTGGTGCTCACGGCGCACGTCGTCATGCCCGGCGGTCATCCGGACGATGCCTTCTTCCGGGCCGCGGCGGCCCGCATGCAGGAGCGCTTCGCGATCGGCCACGTCACCCTGCAGGCTTCGACCGAGCCGCTGATGCCGGCTTGCGGCGGGCCGAAGGCGCCCCCATCTGCGGCTCGCGAGCCCGCCCTCAGCGACTCGCACTGACCGAACGATGAAATACAAGGACTACTACGACACCCTCGGCGTGCCGCGCTCGGCCACGCAGGACGACATCAAGAAGGCGTACCGCAAGCTCGCCCGCAAGTACCACCCGGACGTGAGCAAGGCCGCCGACGCCGAGCAGCGCTTCAAGGAGGTCAACGAGGCCAACGAGGTCCTGCGGGACCCGGAGAAGCGGGCCGCCTACGACCAGATGGGCAGCAACTGGAAGGCCGGCCAGGAGTTCCAGCCGCCGCCGAACTGGGATGCCGGCTTCGAGTTCCGCAGCGGCGGGCCGGGCGGCGGCTTCGGCGGCGGCGGCAGCCCGTTCGGCGCCGACTTCGACCCGAGCGATTTCTTCGAGTCGCTGTTCGGCCGCGGCGCCCGTGGAGCGCATGGGGCCGGCGGAGCCTCGGCGCGACGCAGCGTCAGCACCCAGGGCGAGGACCACCGTGCCAAGGCGTTGATCGACCTGGAAGACGCCTACCGCGGCGCCGAGCGCAGCATCGTCCTGCGCGTGCCGAAGGAAACGCCGGACGGTCGCGTCGCCCTGGAGGAGCGACGGCTCGACGTCCACATCCCGCGCGGCATCCGCCCGGGACAGCAGCTGCGCCTGGCCAAGCAGGGCGCACCCGGGGGCAACGGCGGCCCGCCGGGCGACCTCTACCTGGAGATCGCCTTCAATCCGCATCCGCTGTTCAAGGTCGAGGGCGCCGATGTCTACGTCGAGCTGCCGGTCGCGCCCTGGGAAGCGGCGCTCGGCGCGAGCGTCGACGCGCCGACGCCCGAGGGCACGGTGCAGCTCACGGTCCCCAAGGGCTCGGCCCAGGGGCGCAAGCTCCGCCTCAAGGCGCGAGGCCTGCCGGCGACGCGGGCCGGCGGCACCGCCGGCGACCTGTACGTGGTGCTGACGATCGCCCTGCCGCCGGCCGACAGCGCCAAGGCACGCGAAGCCTACGAAAGCCAGGCGAAGGCGTTCAGCGGCTTCGACCCGCGCGCCTCGCTAGCCGGCGGCGCGTGAGCCGCGCCGCCGCGGCGCCGGCTTGCGCGGACGGCCCGAGCCGGCCTGGCCGGCGCCGGGAATCGGCACGCCGGCCTCGGCCTTGACCTCCTTCAGCACCACGCTCGAGCGGATGTGGGTGACGCCGGGCAGGCGAAACGCGGTCTCGTGCAGGAAGAGCTCGTAGCTGCGGATGTCGGGCACCAGCACCTTGATGCTGTAGTCGGCGCCGCCGGTGGTGCTGTAGCAGGCGACGATCTCCGGGCAGGCGGCGACCGCGCGCTCGAACTCGCGCACCGTGCCCTCGTTGTGCTGGGTCAGGTTGACCTCGGCGAGCACGCACAGGGCCAGGCCGACGCTGTCCCGGTCGACCACGGCCCCGTAGCCGCGGATCACGCCGGCCGCCTCCATCGCCTTCAC
>Ga0068858_100000166_pt1 | contig 70016 bp, 67 predicted proteins | sample KBSSwiS12_FD_66589 | JGI IMG/M metagenome (GOLD analysis project Ga0068858, IMG submission 66589) | Switchgrass rhizosphere microbial communities from Kellogg Biological Station, Michigan, USA - KBS Switchgrass S1-2 | ecosystem: Host-associated > Plants > Roots > Rhizosphere > Soil ...
ATGAAGGGGGTGCCCGCGAAACCGGTGCTGATGTGATGGCCGGACTGACGGACGAGCGCGGCGAGCCGTTCGCCAGCTGCAATCCGGTCCGCAGGTTCCAGCATGTCGAAAACAATCGCCAAAGAATAGACCGTCGTGCAATCGCTCTCGATCGTACCATCCCTGACATAGGCCGCGTAAAAGGCGGCGCGCAATCGTCTCGCCTTCTCCTCGAACTCATCGCGCTCAGGGCGACCGAGCACTTCGGCGGTTGCAGTAATGATCGTGAGCGTGCGGTAATAGGCCTGGGTCGCCACGACGTGCGGATCGGCCTTGGCCAGGAACGCATTTTCGGGGGGGGCCTCCGGGTCCAGCCAGTCGCCGAACTGGAAGCTACCCTCCCACACGCCACGGTCGGAAAGGAGCGACCAGACCTTGCGGGCATGCGCAAGCTGCGCATCGAATGTCTGGGCAAGGATCGCTATGTTGCCCTTGGCGCGCCACACCGCCCACGGAACCCAGGCAATAGCGTCGGACCAGATCGCGGTTGGCTTGGGATCGTTGAAGCGGGGCTGATCGAGCGTTTCCGGACACGCGATCGGCAACGCGTAATCAAAATATTTGAGCACGTCGGGCACAACCCACGGGACGACTCCGCCACGGTGAGCCTGCTCCAGGACGACGTCCCGCAGCCACTCGCGCATGAACGCCTCGACATCGAACAAGAAGGCCGCGGTGGGCGCGAAAACGGCGATGTCGCCCGTCCACCCGAGTCGTTCGTCGCGCTGTGGGCAATCGGTTGGAACGCCGATAAAATTGCCCGTCGTGCTCCACACGACATTATTGTGAAGCTGGTTGAGCAGATCGTTCGAACAGCGAAACCAGCCCGTCCGCTTGAGGTCGGATCCGATTACAACTGCGGTAATGCCCCCGGCGTGCATCGCTTCAATTCCACCGGGCCAGCCGTCGATTTCGCAATAGCGAAATCCGTGAAACGTCAGCGTTGGTTCGAACACGTCGTCGCCGCCACTCAGCGTGAACCGATCAGTTGCCTCGGCCGAGCGCAATGGACGGACACCGAGCTCCTCGTGTTCGATGACCTCGGCATGTCGGACGGTAATGATCTGGCCCGCCTCACCCCGAACCTCGACCCGAAGCCAGCCGACCATGTTTTGGCCAAAATCGATCAGAATCTTTCCCGCTGGCGATATCCAGATCTTCTGCGGAGCAAGCGTTTCGACGCGGTGGATCGAGGGACCGGCCTGCGGTTCGAGTTTGGTCGTGTCGAAGTCGATTATTTGGGCCGTCGTCCAGTCCACGGCCGCAAAGCCCGACCTCAGCCAGTCGTCGTTTCGTGCGCGCGCATCGATCGACTGTCCTCTGTAGAGATCGTCGCTGGTGTTGGGGCTGGCTCCAGCCTGCCAGTGTTCTCCGGACGCGATCAGCTGGACGTGGCCGTCAGCGAACTGAACGCGAAGCTCGGCGAACCCGGCGGAACGTGTGCCGTACGACGCATGGGGCGGAATGAATAGCGGCGTCGCGTACCAGCCCCTGCCGAGCTGGAGCGCCAGCGTATTGGCGCCCGGCACGACGATGGCGGTAACGTCGGTCTCGGTGTAACGCACGCGCCACTCATATGAGGTCCAGCCTGGTGCCAGCACGTCATCATTGACCTCGACGCTGTTGAGCCAGGCGTAGACGATGCCGAGCGCCGAGAGGGCCAGTCTTGCATTGACCACCGCGCCATGCGCCTCGTCGATTGCGAACTCGTAGCGGAGTCGCGGCGCGCTCTTGATCGTCTCTGGCGCCGCAATCATGCGCGCAGTCCAGTTCGTGGTTGGGGTCATTCAGTTCCTGTCACCGTAATTCTTTCGGTTGGTTTCACCTTTATTCCGTAATCCATTCACTAGAAAATGGAACCATTAGGATCGATGCCCGAAACGCACCTCGATCCGGGCGGATCAGAAATCGCCACCGGTTCGCCATCGAACCCCTTATGAAATTTTGATTTGATGAGCGACTTATACCAAGGTGCGTGAAGCCCGACGCATTCTCCCTACCCTTCAGGGGAGGGGCTTATGGGTTTCGATCATCGCACCTTGGTATCAGCCGCCCGCTCCACGCATAACCCCGATAACGCGGCGCGCCCTCCGCCCGCAGCCCGGCCGCCGCGGCGATCCCGAGCAGCGCCTCCGGCAGCCGCGCGCGCGGCGCGACCTCGAACCGCGCCAGCCAGGCGAACAACAGCCCGCGCCACCACCCTGGCAAGCGCTCCTGCTGCCCGAAATCGACGATCACCAGCTGCCCCGCCGGTGCGAGCTTGGCCGCGCCCTCGCGCAGCGCGCCCTGCCAGTCGGGGATCATCGACAGCGTATAGCTCTGGAACACCCGGTCGAACGCCGCCACGCCGAACAGGGTCTCGGCATCGAACCCCGTCGCGTCGCCCTGCGCCAGCACGATCCGCTCGCTCAGCCCGGCGCGCGCGACCTTGGCCCGCGCCGTCTCCAGCATCGCTTCCGAGATATCGATGCCGAACAACCGCGCCTCGGGCCAGGCCCGCGCCGCGGCGATCAGGTTGCGCCCGGTGCCACAGCCGATCTCCAGCACCGTCCCGCCCGGCGGCGGCGCAAGGTCGCGGATCAGGCGGTCGCGCCCGAGCAGATAATATTTGCGCGTCAGGTCGTAGAAATGCCGCTGCGTGCGGTAGATCGCGTCCATCCGGCCGGCATGAGTGCCTTGTTCGGAGGCGGCACCGCCAAAATGCGCTCTTTCGCGCATTTTCAAACAACGCCTCCGAGCACATAGAGATGCACCCCGCCATAGATGGAGGAGCGGTCGCGCCTGGTATAATCGAGCGAATCCTCGGCGCGATAATGCCAGCGCGACAGGATCGTCTCCGGCACGCGTCCGGGCAACAGGCTCGGCGCGCCGGCGGTGCGGAACAGCACGCGCGCGCCGGGCCGCGCGGTGCGGGTGATCTCGCGCCACAATCCGGTCAGCTGCGTGTCGGTCATCCAGTCCTGCGCGTCGAGCAGGACATAACGGTCGAGCGAGGCGTCGTCGCGGGTGCGCAGATAGTCGGTGAAATTGGTGTGCCGCACCTCGACCCGCGCGGCGCGCGCGACGATCGCGTCATGGTGCTCGCGCTGCAGATAGGGCGGCAGCGGCGCCTGCGGGCCCGGGCCATAGCCGCGCCCGAACGCCTGCCAGGCGAAATAATTGTCGCGAATGTCGAAATCGCAGGCCAGCTTCTCCAGCCGCGCGCGCAGCACCGTCGCCATCTTCTCGGTCCCCGCCAGCGCCTCATATTGCGCCGGCGGAATGCCCAGCCCGAACAGCGAGGCCGGCTGGTCGGTCAGCCAGCGGATGAAGCCCTTGTCGAACAACGGCGCATAGTCGCGGTCGAAGATCGCGCGCTGTTCCTCGATCGAGCGCGCGCGCAGCACTGCGCCGGGATCGATGCCGTTCAGCCGCGCGATGAGATGCGCCGCGCCGATGAAATGGCCGAGCAGCCCGCGCTTGTACAGGCCGTGCGCGAAGCCGCCGATGCGCCGCCGGCCGATCAGGTCGCGGCCTTCCCAATAGCGCCGCGTCGTCTCGTCGAGGTGCGGGCGGACATGGTCGCGCCACGCCGCGATATTGGCCTTGCTGTCGGCGCGTGCGAAGAAGCGGTGGAAGCTGTCATGGTCGGGCAGGTGCCGGGCGGCGGCGAGCTTCAGCCGGTTGAGCGCGATATGCGCGGTGTTGAGGTCGACCGCGGTGATCGCCCGGGGGTCGGCGGTGAGGTAGCTCAGCACATTGCACCCGCCCGAGGCGATCGTGACGACATGGCAATCGCGCGTGATCGCCAGCGCCTCCATATCGACCGCCGGATCTTCCCAGATCTGCGCATAGACCAGGCCGCGAAAGGCGAAGGTGAAGGCGCGCTCGAGCAGCCCCTGTTTGGACAGATGCTCGTGGCGATGAACCGCGGCGCGCACCGCGCGATTGCGAGGCGGGTGAAGGGCGAGTGCCATGGCGTTCTCCGTCGCGGCGGTCGCCGCGCGGCCGCCCTAGGCGAGAGCGATGACGCTACGATGACAGCCGGCGGGGAGCGAAGACCTGCCGGCTCTCTGGGGGGGGGCGCCGGCAGGTCCATTACGCGCGTCGCGCGGCCAAGGGAGGGGGACCGCGCGCCGTTTACGCATCCTGTCTTCTCGAGAAGGATGAAGCCGTAACGGCGCGCGGCGCTTTTGGATGCATCGCGCCGCGAATATTTTCATCGCGCGCTCATGTCGCGCTTCCCCCGCCACGGCGCAACCACCGAACCACGGCAGCTTCGCCATGGTTCGGTGGTTGCGCCGTGGTGGGCGCGGTGGCAGCGTCGCCGCCGCGATGCCGCTGCCCCTCACCGCCACCGCCGGCTCACGCAGCGGCGCTTTCGCCAGGCGCGCGTCCGCGCCGCGCGCCTGGCCCACGCCGCGCGCGCGGGGCCGGGGCGAGCGGGCCGGCACGTGAGCGAAGCGACCGACGACGATCTGGTCACCGCCGCCATCGCCGGCGACCGCGATGCCTTTGCCGCCTTGCTGCGCCGCCATTATGATCGCATCCACGGCCTCGCCTGGCAGCTCACCGGCACGCGCGCCGATGCGGACGATGTCGCGCAGACGGTGTGCTGCACCCTGGTCGAGAAGATCGCCACCTTCCGTGGCGAGGCGAAGTTCACCACCTGGCTGTGCGGCATCGTCTACAATGCCGCGCGCGACCTGCACCGCCGCCGCCGCTCCTTCGCCGGCTTCACCGATCGCCTCGCCGTGCTCGCCGGCCTCGCCCGCGCGCCCGATGGCCGCGACCTGCACGATGCGATGTGGGTGAAGAGCGCGATCGCGAAGCTCGCCCCGCCCTATCGCGACGCGGCGGTGCTGGTTGCCGGCCAGCAACTCACCCATGCCGAGGCCGCCCGGATCCTCGGCATCGCCGAGGCGACGGTGTCATGGCGCATGCACGAAGTCCGCCGCAGGCTCAGCCAAGACTGACCGCGCCAGAAAAGCAGTTCACGCAAAGGCGCGAAGCCGCGAAGGAGAAAGCAAATCTCCGCGCCTCCGCGTCTCCGCGCGAACCAAATCTTCTTGTTCACGCGGAGCCGCGGAGACGCGGAGAAAGAAGCAGCGCATGCCGCACCCCAGCCCATCTTCGCCCCCCGCGCCCTCGCGTGAAATAATTTCAAGAAACCACCCAAGGATTCCCCGCCTCACCGCGTCCCAGTGACATGCGGACGGATGTGCGCCGCTGCCACCAGGGAGAATCTCATGCCCAGCTACCGAAATCCCCATCTCGGCCGCGTCATCGCCGCCACGCTGTCGGCCCTGCTCGTCGTGTCCTGTGCGCGGTCGGGCGTCGATACGCCGCCCACCGCCGCCACCGATCAGGCCAGCCCCGCTTCGCCCGACGCCAGCGGCGACATCGCCGTCACCGCCAGCCGCATCCGGCCGGCCCCCGGCACGCAGGAACAGCGCAATGCCGATGCCGTCACCGATTATGCCGCCATGCCGCCACCACCCCCACCGCCGCCGCCCGCGCCCGCCAAGCTGATGGCGCAGCGCGCCTATGCGCCGATGGTTGCGCCGCAACCCTGGGCGCCGCCTTATCATGACGAGGGCCGCGACCGCTTCACCGCCACCACCCAGAACCCGTTCAAGCTGGTCCGCGACGAGCCCGTCTCGACCTTCTCGATCGATGTCGACACCGCCAGCTACACCTTCGTCCGCGCCTCGTTGAACCGCGGCGCGCTGCCCCAGCCGGCGGCGGTGCGCACCGAGGAACTGGTCAATTATTTCCCCTATGATTACGCCGCCCCGACCAGCACCGCGCAGCCGTTCAGCACCAATGTCGCGGTCTTCCCCAGCCCCTGGACGGCCGGGCGCAAGCTCGTGCGCATCGGCATTCGCGGCTATGATGTGCAGCGCGCGACCCGCCCGCGCGCCAACCTCGTCTTCCTGATCGACACCTCGGGCTCGATGAACGAGCCCAACAAGCTGCCTTTGGTCAAGCAATCGCTCAACCTGCTGCTCGACAGTCTCGATGGCGACGACAGCGTCGCGATCGTCACCTATGCCGGTTATGCCGGCACCGCGCTTGCCCCCACCCCGGCGAGCCAGAAGGCGCGCATCCGCGCCGTCATCGACAGTCTCGGCGCGGGCGGCGGCACCGCGGGCGCCGAGGGCATCCGCCAGGCCTATACCCTGGCCGAGCAGAATCTCGACCCGCACGGCGTCAATCGCGTCGTCCTCGCCACCGATGGCGACTTCAACATCGGCATCACCAACCAGGACGAGTTGAAGGGTTATGTCGAGCGCGAGCGCGCCAGGGGCGTGTTCCTCTCGGTGCTCGGCTTCGGCATGGGCAATTACAATGACGCGCTGATGCAGACGCTGGCGCAGAACGGCAACGGCACCGCCGCCTATATCGACACGCTGAACGAGGCGCGGAAGACCCTGGTCGACGAGGCCAGCGCGACCCTTTTCACCATCGCCAAGGACGTCAAGATCCAGGTCGAGTTCAACCCCGCCACCGTCGCCGAATATCGCCTGATCGGCTATGAGACCCGCATGCTCAACCGCGACGATTTCGACAATGACAAGGTCGATGCCGGCGATGTCGGCTCGGGTCAGACGGTCACCGCGCTGTATGAGGTGACCCCGGTCGGCGGCCCGCGCGCGATCGGCGATTCGCGCTACGCCGCGCCGACCGGGCGCGCCCTCGGCCACGGCAATGAGCTCGGCTTCGTCAAGATCCGCTACAAGCTGCCCAAGTCCGACACCAGCCGGCTGATCTCGACCCCGATCGACCGCAGCGTCGAATATCCCAGCTTCGCCGCCGCCCCGCGCGACGCCCGCTTCGCCACCGGCGTCGCCGCCTTTGCCGAGCTGCTGCGCGGGGGCAAGTATAACGGGTCGCTGAGCTATGACGATGTGCTGCGCATCGCCACCGCCGCGCGCGGCGAGGACAGCTTCGGCTACCGCGCCGAGTTCATCCAACTGGTCCGCACCGCGAAAGGCGCAGGGTCGATGGCCGCGCTGGAACGGTAGGGGCAACCTGCTCCCCTCCCTGGCAAGGGAGGGGCGGGGGGTGGGTTGGCCCGAGGCGAATGGTCAGATCGCCAAAGCGCCACCCCACCCTTCGACGCCACCACAAATGCCGCTATAAGGCCAGCCGATGCCCCGCCCCACCTCCAGCCGCGCCCGGTAAATGGCCAGCGATGACGACATTGCGCGGCTGCTGCCCCAGCCGCCGCCGCCCCGCCCGGCGCGGCGCGAGGCGGCGATCGACGCGGCGCTGCGCCGCTTCGACGGCACGGCGGCACCGCCGCCCCCGGCCCCCGCGCGCCGCTTGCCCTGGTGGACCCGGCTCGGCCGTCCGCAGCTCGGCGCGCTGGTCTCGGTCGCGCTGCTCGCGCTGATCGGCGCCCCCGCCGCCTGGGTCGCGCTGCACGATCGCTTCCCCGGCGCGCCTCCGCCACCCGCGACCAGCACCAGCGACGCCGTCGCCCGTCTCGACGCCGCCGCCCCCACCGCGTCACCCGCCGTTATCCCGTCGCCCGCCGCGCAACCGGCCGCCCCGCCGCGCCCCGCGCCGCCCGCCAGCAAGGCCGCCGCCGCGCCCGCCGCCCAGGGCACGCTCGACGCCGCCGCGCCGTCCGCGGCGATGAAGCTGGCCCGACCCGAGGCCGCGCTACCGCCGCCGCCACCGCCACCGCCGCCACCACCGCCCCCCGCCGCCCCGGTGGCCGAGGCGATGGCCGACAATGCCGCCGGCGACATCGCCGTCACCGCGTCGCGCATCCGCGCCCCGGCGCGGCCCGCGCGCGGCGACGCCCCGCACCTGTCCCGGTCGGCGGGCGATCCCGATGATGCGCGCGCCGCGCTCGACCAGGCCATCGCCCGTGATCCGCGCGACAGCGGCGCCTGGCTCGAGCGCGGCCTCGCCCGCCAGCGCAGCGGCGATCTCGACGGCGCGCTAAACGATCTCGATCGCGCCATCCGCCTCGCCCCCGATGCGCCCGCCGGCTACCGCGCCCGCGCCGCAGTCGAGCGCCAGCGCGGCGACGCCCGCCGCGCCGCCGCCGACGAACGCCGCGCCGCCGAACTGGAAGCAGGCCGCTGATCCCGCACCGGCCTCATGACCTGTCCCGCGCCAGCCACTCCCTCTTGTGCTCCTGCGCACGCAGGAGCCCAGGGTTGCAAGCGCGCCGCCCGCGGCTCCGGCTTCCTGCCTGCCCAGCAACACGCCGCCCTGTTTGATGGGGGAAAAGCGCCCAACAGGCGCCCGCTTATTTCCGCCCGCTCATCGCATCGGTCATCAGCCGCCCCAGCGAATGCCCCACCGCCAGCGCGCCGGTGCGGAACGCCGCATCGTCGATCACGAAGGTGAAGTCGCCACGCTTGGTCGACCAGTCGCCATAATCGTCGCGCACCACGCCCAGCTCGCGGAATTCGCCCGCCACCGGTGCGGGCAGGCGCTGGCCATGCTCGGGCACCAGGATGCTGCACCACGCGCCCTTCGCGGTCGATCCATAGACGTTGGCGCCGCCCAGATGCATCGCCGGGTCGAAACTGATCTTCGCCTCCGAACTGCGCCACGTCAGCCCCTCGCTCTTGCTCGCCGATGCGCCGAGCTGCGGCAGGGTCAGGAACACCTCCGGCAGCAGCAAGGTCGCCCCTGCATGCTGCGCGGCCGTGCCGTAATTGGCCTGTGGCCCCATCATCCCATAATCGAGCGCCTGCTCGTCATTCGGCGTGACCACGACGAAATCGATCCCCGGAAAGGCACGCGCGCCGTGCGTCGGCATGCCGTAACGCGGGTTGCTCTCCATCCGGGCGCGGTCGGCGAGGTCGGCCTTCACATCGTCAAAGGTCAGCACGGTGAACCCCGCCGCGCGCATCTGCCCGACGATATCGGCATGGATCCGCGCCGCCAGCGCCTGCAGTTCGGCCTTGTCCAGCCCCTGGACGAACACCCGCGCCTTCGACCCGGCATTGCCCAGCCCGCCGCCCGCGCTCTGGTGGTTGCGCGCCGTGACATGGAGATAGAGCGTCGGGATCAGATAGGTCGTGCCCTTGGCGCACGACTTGATCCCGCCGAACACCACCCGATCGCGGTTGATCTCGAACGCCGCGCCGCTGAACGGCGGCGCCGACTGCGCCCGCGCCACCGTCGCGCCGCCCAGCATGGCGAGCATCGCCACGCCGCGCATAAGATTGCCAAGTCCCTTCATCGTCACCTCCCGGTTCGCGCGGGGGCGTCCACCCCGCATCCGGCAACGGGATAGCGGGCGGCGAAGGCGCCGTATTGGACAAGCCGGACAGCTTATTCGCTGTTTCAGCGCGGCTGAAACAGGGGCGGCACCAGCCCGCTCCCCCACCCGACCTCCCATAGAATATCCTGATTGGGAGGTCGGGTGGGGGAGCGGGCTGGCACCGCGACAAGATTTAACGCCGCAGCCCCGCCAACGCCGCGACATCGACACTCGTCTCCGCCCCGAACGACATCACCTGGAACATGTCGCGCATCACCCCGCGCAGTTCGGCGATGTTGCCGCTGCCCGCCGCCATGTCGCCGCGCTGCACCAGCAGGTCGAACCGCGCATGGTCGGTCGCCGCGTGCCGCTCGGCGCGCAGCCGGCGATATTGCGCGAGGATGAACTCGGGCTGCTGATACAGCACGCTGCCCAGCACCGATCGGATCGCCTCGATCGATCGCTCCGCCACACCGAACCGCCCGTCCGCCAGCGCCGCCTGCGCCGCGGCATAGGTCTGCGCGATCTGCGCCCGCTGGTCCGCCGACAGCAAGGCGGTCAGCGCGCGCCCGTCCGCCTCGACCTTGGCCAGATCATTGCCGACGATCGCCGCGCGCAGATCCGGCCGGTGCCGCAACCGCGAGATCTCCTGCCGGATCAGCCGCGCTTCTTCGGCGATCGAGCGATAACCATCGGCATCGTCGACCATCCGCAACCGCGCCGACTGCGCGCTGATCCGCAACCTGAGCGCGCTGGTCTCCTCGCTCGCCACGCCGCGCTGCGCCTCGACCAGATCGTCGAGCCGCGTGTCCGCCGCGATCAGCGCCTGCGCGGCATATTCATGCCCGCCACGCGCGAAATCGATCCGCGCCAGATCATCGGCATAGAAAGAGTGATCGCGCAAATGCAGCCCCTGCTCGGGCAGCTCGATCGAACAGCGGATCAGCTGGCTGTCATCGACCGACCAGTGCAGGATCACCTGCTCGCCCGGCTTGAGCGACGCGGCATAACTCGGCAGATCCTCCCCGCTCAACCGGAACGATCCGATCAGCAGATTGGCCTCGGGCTCCTGCACCCCTTCGGCCTGCTCGAACAATTCGACGTCGATCCACTCCGCGCTGCCCGGGTCGAGCCGCCGTCCCGCGCGCAATGTCTTCGCCCCCTGCTTCGGGAGCGTCTCGCCCTTGCGCAGCAACGGCTCCAGCACGTTGATCGCCCGCGTCCCGTCGCCATCCTCGACCTTGACCGAGATGGTGCTGGTGCACGGCGCCCCCGCCGCGACCGCCGCCACCCGCGTGATGGTCAGCGTGGCGCACGCCTCCTCGACCCGCGCCCCCGTGCCATCCACCACGGTCATCGCAACCGAGGTCTCACCCTCGCCCAGCTGCACGACATAGATCGGCGCCTCGCCCACCGCGCGCTCGCCATAATCGCGCCCGTCGCTCGCCACCGCCGACACGCGCAGGCCCGTGCTATCGCCCGCCCCGGTCACCCGGATCCGCGCCCGCTCCTTGGTCGTCCGCGCCTCGAAATCATACGACACCGCCGCGCCCGCCGCCTGCGTCACGCGCGATTGCTTGCCCGCCGCCTCGCCATCCGCCCACACCCGGCTCTCGGCATAGATCGCCGCCCCGCGCGCCACCGCCGTCATCGGGTCGATGTCGAGATCGGTCGCCACGCCCAGCTCGCCCGGCACCCGCTCGCGCACGATCGGCATGCGCGACGGCCCGCCGATCAGCACCACCTTGTCGATGTCGGCGCTGGCATAGCCATTGTCGGCGATCACCTTGCGGCACAAGGCGATCGACTGGTCGATCTTGTCCGCGACCAGTTCCTCCAGGTCGCCCCGCGTCACCATCACCTCGACGAACATCTCGCGCCCGTTCAGGTCGGTGGCCCGCGCATCATGCTCGGAGACGAAGATGATCGCCTCGCGCGCACTCGACAGCTCGATCTTGGCCTGCTCGGCATTGGCCGTCGCCAGCGCGATCAGCCGGCGATAATCGGGCAGGCTATGCCACGCCTCGGGCAACGAGAAGGTCTGCTCCAGCCACGGCCGCACCGCTTTGTCGATCAGCATGCGGTCGAAATCGCTCCCGCCGAGCATGTTGATGCCCTCATGCGCTTCGATCGACACCGCCCCGTCGATCGCCCGCACCAAAGCGACGTCGAACGTCCCGCCGCCGAGATCGTACACCAGGAACAAACCGTTGCGCGATTCCGGCCGCTCGATGCACGCCAGCGCCGCCGCGATCGGCTCCTGCAACAACCCGACCCGCTCCAGCCCGGCCGCATGCGCCGCGCGGATCGTCGCCTCCGACTGCATCTGGTTGAACGCCGCCGGCACCGTGACCACCGCGCCCTCGAACACCGCATCGCCCGCGCCGCTGCGCACCTGCTTCAGCAACTGGCGCAGCACCTCGGCACTGGCATCCTCGGGCGTGATCGTGCCGTCCTCGGGCCCGAACGGCAGCACGGTGCTCGTCCCCAGCAACCGCTTGAACCGCGCCGCGATCCCCTTGGGCGATGTGCGCAACTGGTCATAGGCGCGCTTGCCGACATAGCGGCTGCCGCTGCGGTCGCACATCACCACCGAGGCGAGCACGTCCTCCCCGCTGATCGCCTTGAACAGCTCGAGCCGCCCCCCGCGATTGCCCACCACCGCGGAGTTGGACGTGCCGAGATCGATACCGAGATACATGGTTTGGATTCCTACCAACTTAAGCCCCTCCCCTTCAGGAGCGGCGGGTGAACCGTGCCCCGCACGGTTCAGGTCAGGCCGGGGGCCTGACCGACCCGCCGCTGGGTTGGGGTGGGGCAGTGCCCCAAAAACGACGTCAGACTTCGTGGCGAGGCCCCACCCCCAGCCCCTCCCCTGAAGGGGAGGGGAGAATGAGCGGCCCCCATCAAACTTCCCGCAAAAGTATCTTGCCCGCGCTCACCACGCCCTCAGGCCCGGTCACGGTAGGCTCGATCGTCGCCTCGACCACCGCCGTCGCCCCATCCGAAATATCCTCGGCATTGACCGGGCTGGCCGGCACGTCCGGCGTGAACGCCACCCCGTCCCACACCGCCACCCGCAACCCCGCCTCGCCCAGAATCGCGTCGAGCCGCCGCCGTGCGAAGCGCAACTGCGCCTCCCCCGCCACCGCTCGTTCCGCGCTGGCAAAGCCGAGCTCGCGCTCATAGGCCGCGCACAGCTTCCAATATTGCACCGCCAGCGCGGCCAGCGGCCCAGGGTCCGCGCTGGTCACTGCCACGCCGTCACCCCGCAAGGTTCCGTGTTCCTGCGAAAGCAGGAACCCAGGGCCACGAGCGCGCCGTCAGTAACCCTGGGCTCCTGCGTCCGCAGGAGCACGGCAGAGTCAGACGCGTTCAGGATGACCACCCCTCTCACTGCTCATCCCCCGAATAACCCGGCCGGTCCACCGCCGGTGTCGGGTCCATCGGCCGCGCGTCGGACATCGGCCGCCCCGGCACGATCCGGTTGGGCGTCGCATTGCCCTCATTTTCCAGCCGCGCATTATAGTCGCGGATTCGCGCCTCGATCGCCGCCGCGCGCGACGAGGAAAAGGTCCCCGACGCGCTGCCATAACGCGCCGTATCGCCCGATCCGCCGTCCGATGAAGACCCCGCGACCGGCAACGATGCCTCGGACGCACGGTGCCGCCCGCCGATCCGCGAACAGAAACTCACCATCGCGCACAGCATCAGCACCACGCCGATCGGCACGCGCCCGCGCGGCCGCTGCCGCCCCGGCGTCGGCGTCCAGGCCGGCGGCATCTCCGGCGGTGGCGGCACCCAGGCCGCGGACGATCGCTGACCCTGCGGCGCGGCCGGCGCCCCGCCACGATTGGCCCGCCCGAAACTCCCCGGCGCCGGCGACGAATCACTCTGGCCCCCATCACCCGAGGGCTGGCGCGGCGACGGCCGGCTATAGGCCGGCACCGGCGCCTCCCCGCCCAGCTGCTGCACATCCGCGGTCAGCTTGGCGCGCACCTCCACCGGCGGGTCGAGCAGCAACAGCCACTGCATGATGGCCAGCGCCGTGCGCCGTTCGCGATGCTCGTTGGCCAGGTCGATCGCCAGCCCGCGCACGATGATGAACGCGCTCGCCCGGTCGCCCTCGTCGCGCCCGTCGACCGCCTCGGCAAAGCTCGCCGCCACCGCGCCGGCCAGCCCGCCCGCGCGCTCCAGCCCGCCGCCCAGCACCTCGCGCGCGAAACTCGCATGCTCCACCAGTCCCCGCGCGCATGCCTGGCGCAACCTCTTGACCAGCACATTGCCGATCAGCACCGGCATCTGCTGCTCCAGCGCGGCGCGGTGGAACGGCACCAGCGCGAACGACGCGATCAGCGCCCGCGCCAGCCGCAGCGCGATGTCATATTCGTCATGATCGTTGGACAACGTCACCGTCAGGCTGCGCACGCTGTCGAAGATCGCCGCGCTCGCCGGGTCGTCCAGCCCGCGCGCCGCCTCATGCACCTGCACCGGCCGCCTCAGGCTCGACCAGATCTCCAGCCCCGCCGTCAGCGCGATCGCCTGTCCCTGGTCCCCGGGCCGCTCCTTCAGCGCCGCCGTCGCCGCCGCGATCTTCGCCGCCGCCGCCTCCAGCGCCGGGTCGATCCCGGCGGCGTAACAGCGCATCACCTCGTCGAGGAACATCGCGCCGAACCCGCCGCCGCCCCCCGCCGTCGCGGCCGCTGCCGCACCCTGCATCGCCTTGGTCAGCGCCGCCCGCGCCGATGTCGTCGCGGCGAACAGCGGCGCCAGCGCCTGCGCCACCGTCACCGCGCGCTCACGCACCGCCCCGTCATAAAGATCGTCGTCGATCGGCCGGAATCCGGCCCGCGCCCGCGCCTCGCCCAACAGGCCGAGCGTCGCGTTCGAATCCCACGCCTGCCCGTCGGATATGACGCGCACCGCCCGCTCCACCTCGCCCGGCACCGCCACCGCCAGCGCCAGGCCCAGGTTGAGCCGCGCCAGCCCGATCGTCGCATCGCGCGCCGCGGTCACGGCGGCGACGTCGCCGGCCTTCAGCCCGGCCCGCACCTGCGCCAGCAGTTCTGGAGACATTTCAGGCAGCCAGCCCAGCTCCTCGCCCAGCCGGTCGCGCGCCGACATCAGCGAAGCTCGCGCCGCGTTCAGCGCGTCGGGGTCATGCCCGGGCTCGAAGGAAAGATCGTCGACCGCATCGCTGATCGCCTGCGCCGACGCATCCAGCCCCACGCCGAGCACGGCAAAGGCGTTGCCCGTCAGGCCGCTGCCGGCAAAGCAATCCGGCGCCGCCGCCGCAGGCGCGGCGTCGGGCACATCGCGCCCATCGGCCCGCCCGACCACGCGCCGCAAACGCCCGATTGCCGCCGCCTCGGCCTCGAGGTCCGGCGCGGTTTCATCCTCGACGCCCGGCGTCGCACGGTTTCGCCACATGAAGGTCAAGTCTGCTCCCGGTGCGGCGCTGGGGTGCCGCAGGGGGAGGGGTAAGGGGGAACGGTTGAAAAGGGGTTACGCGGGGGAGGGGGCAGGCAAGGCTTGATTAACGCCGCGAATCATGTATCTCACGTGTAATATATGAGATGGAGCGCATCGTGATTGTCAATGTGGTCGAGTTGTCGGGGACGTCGATCCTCTCAGGAGCGCCGAGCGGTCGGCAACTCTACGCGAAACTCGTTGCTGTCCTTCCTTCAGAGCCGGGGTCACCTGAGCCGTTATTCCTCGATTTCAGTGGTGTTGTGGTCGCGACGGCGAGCTTTTTGCGGGAGTCGATTCTGGAGTTTCGCAAATTTGTGCGCGGAAGGAAGTCGAACTTCTATCCCGTCATTGCGAATGCCTCCGCTGACGTGATCGACGAGATTTTCGAGTTGGTGCAGCCGCGTGGTGATGTCCTGATGACATGTACCGTGGACGACGACGGGAGCATCCTACGCTCCCGCCATATCGGTAAGCTCGACCCGATGCAGCAACTGACCTTCGATCTTGTGAATGCACAAGGAGAGGCAACCGCGACCAAGCTCATGGAGATAGAAAGAGGCGATGTAAAAGCTACTGCGTGGAATAATAGACTCGCTTCGCTGTCGAGCTTAGGTCTTATATGTGAGAAATCGAGCGGGCGTGCCAAAACCTACACACCGATTTTTGCGGGAGGTAATAATGGGAGCTGACTTCAAGGAAAAGACACGGAGGACCTTTGAGAAGTGCTGGGACAATGCTGCGGTAGAAGCGAATACGCCGGACTTGTTCAGTAAGGCCAACGAGAACGCAGCGGACCGCTTTGAAGCTGAACCAATCAATGGATCTGCTGTTTCGGTCGGCGATACGGTCTGCGTAAGAGTCGAGAATGGAAAGCTGATCGGTCGACGTGGACTTTCGCCGGTGCTCACAATCGCCGCACCTACGCCTGCGCTCGTTCAAGCGGTCGCTGACGGCTGCAATGTAGCTCGCGCTGATGTGGTGGCTGCCGATCCAATCAGCGGCATTTTCGAAGTCACAATCTCTTGAGGTATTGAGGATGAGCCGCCAGCAACGAGCGTTTAAGAGTTATTGGAGCGATCCAAGTGCCCCGATGTCGCTCGGGTGCATTGGCTGTCCAAATCTTGCGCAATGTGGCGGCCAGAGGCTTGGTGGCGACGGGTTCAACTGCCTAGATCACTGCTGCAACCGCCCAGATGAGTGCCAGGTCGTCTGCCCTCATGCGAAGATATTCACTGACCGGATTCGCGAGGTTCGGGGTTTGAACCTTGAGACTCCGCTAGCGACACCTCTGCCCCGACCGCCGAGCCCACGGCACATCTCACTCGTTTTCCACGGAAGCGCTCGTGATCACAAGCTGGCGACGAACGCTGTTGCGATGCCGTTATATCGCTTCTTCGACCGTTTCGGCGATTGTCGATTTTCGACGCGAGCGGAAGTTTCCGATGCGTTTAAAATCGATCCTACGGCACATCTCTTCCTGTCAGGCGTAGCACAGGATCGTGAAGTTGAGCGTTGGTGGAAACTCGAAAGGAGTGGGCGGCTGAAGGCCATCGCGAATCTGCAGCGTATCGGCATAGCGATGGTAACAACTCCCAATTTTAGCCTGATGGTCGATCGACCCAGATGGGACGATCTTCATTCAATGGAACGGATTGCGGACGTTTTTCACGAGTTCGTGTCCGAAGGAGTGGCGTGCGCGCTACACGTCAATGGGCGTGCCCAACGCGACTTCGAGCGCTGGAGCGAATATGTGGGCGCCCACCCAGAAGTGACGCATCTTGCCTATGAATTCACGACGGGCGCCAAAAGCCCCTCGCGAATGCGGCAGCACACGCAATGGCTCATCCAAATCGCGAAGACCTCGGGTAGGCGCCTCGGCCTCGTTCTCCGTGGCGGCATTCAGGTCGTTGACCAACTAGCTCCGCATTTCGATGTTACTTTCGTCGACACATCACCCTTTGAAAAGGCGCATCACCGCTACGTTGCGTACGTCGATGGCCAAGGGCAGAGGCGTTGGTTCAAACGGCACACGCCGCTTGGCGAGCCCATCGACAAGCTCTTTGATGAAAACGTACGCGTCTCTGACCTTTGGTTTTCTAGCCTTTTGCCAGAGCTCGCACTTGCAGCCTGATTTGCTCTCACCGCCATTCGATTATGGTCATGTTGACGGGCTGGGCCGGGCGCGTCAGCGTAACCTTGAGCCTAAGCTGGATCGTCAAACATTCCGTGCCGGAGCCGTGGGGCCGATCTTGGAGTTCGGCAACCTCGCGACGACTCGCGATCTCGCTGATCTTCGCGCGTCGGGGTGGTTCGACGAAGGCTCGCGGACCGTTCTGCTGGACGCGCTTACTGGAAACCTGACGCACTGGCTCCAAGGAGATGGGAAATGCGGACTTGTCCAGTGCGAGGGACTATCTCGTGAGGATGAACTCAGCAGTTTTAAGATAGATGCTCATAAGGCGGCGCTCGCAGCTAACTTCGGCAAGGCATCTGCCCTGATAGTGGCGGCGATGGGCGAACTGATTGGTAACGTCATCGACCATTCGGAAGCAGAACAAAGCGGTGTGGCCGTATTCTCTTCATCGGCCACTCACTTCGAATTCGTCGTGGTGGATCGCGGAATCGGAGGTCTGCAAAGTTTAAGGAAATGCCGAGATTACACGGGGCTTGGCGACGAGGGAGCCGCGCTCGCAGCTATGGTCGAAAACGGTGTTTCGCGCTTCGGTTCGAATGAGGGGCACGGAAACGGCTTTCGACCGATTTTTGAGAAGCTTGCAGATATGACGGGGCAGTTGCGTTTCCGATCCGGCGATTACGCGTTGTCGCTGGATGGCCGGTTTGGCGAGAGGATCGGTCGGCAGTTAGCTCAAAAGCCGCAGCTATCAGGATTTTTTGCTGCGATCGTTTGTCGCGCGCCGCGCGAAATGCGAGCGTCGACAGGCTGACACGAGCACTGTTACGACCGACTAGCATTGCTCGTAATTAGTTCGAGCCATCATTACGCCAAGCCACTTCCCTGAAGGGTTGAATCCGTTGCCAATCAGCCTGAAAACCCAAAAAATGCTGTGGGGGCGCGCGGCCGCGCGTTGCGCCTTCCCGGAATGCAGGCGCCACTTGGTAGAGGACGTCAGCGAAACCGATGATCCGACCCTGGTTGGCGAAAATTGTCACATTGTCGCCGAGAAGGATGATGGCCCGCGCGGCGATCCTGACATGTCCATCGAGGATCGGAATCGCTACGGAAATCTAATCCTGTTGTGCAACATCCACCATAAGATCATTGACGATCAAGAAAAAGTCTGGGCCATTGAAAAGCTTAAGGAGCTGAAACTGGCGCACGAGACATGGGTCGAACAATCCCTTGGACTCGACAGGATAAAACTACGGGATGACACAATCTATGCCGATTATGTCGATGAATGGGCTCGATTAGCGCACCTTGAAAATTGGACCGGCTGGAGCAGTTTCGTCCTTGGCAGCGGGCAGCCCCGAATCTGGGCTGAGGTGGATGGGGACCTGGAGACGCTCCGCCGATGGTTGCTGGGAAGAATCTGGCCGGGCAGGTACCCTACCCTTGAGGCTGCGTTTCGCAACTTTCAATGGGTACTGCAGGAATTCCACGAAACTCTCCGCAAACATCTCGATCGCCGCGATAAAGGTGAACTGCTTTTTACGAAGAAGTTTTACCAGACCGAGGATTGGGATCCGCCGCGCTATGCCCGACTGGTTGACGAGTACGAATTCCACGTCGACATCGTGAGTGACTTGATGCTCGAGCTGACGCGCGCGGCAAATCTAGTTTGCGATGAAGTTCGCGTGCACATCTCCCATAGCTACCGACTTCTGGAAGGGCACCTCATCGTCCAACGCGGACCCAATATGAACCTTGAGTTCTCAGAATTTGTTCCTCGATACTCCCGTGAGGAAGCCGCCGAGGCCGAGCCCTATCGCGGCCTCGACCGTTTCTATGACGGTCGGGTCGAGCGCGATTGGTGCATCGGTAAGGGTAGCCCGAAGGAGCGATAACTTCACCCGCGTGCGGGAACGTGGTCCCACACAAAAAAACAGGGCCGCACTCCCGCGCGGCCCCGTTCTTCATTCACTCAGGCGTAACCGCCCGGCTCAACGGCGATAATAGCCGTCGCCGCGATACTCGTCGCGCTGGTCATACCGGCGATCATTGTCGCGATAGCGGTCGTGGCGATCATTGTCATAACCCCAGCCGCGCTGGTGGTGGTGGCGGTGATGGCGGCGCCATTCGCGCTCGCGGCGGCTCTCGTCGCGGTCGCGATACTGGTAGGACTGGCTATAGCCCGAGCCATAGCCATACCCGCCATAGCCGCGGCTCTGCGCAGAGGCGGGGGCGGCGGCCAGGCCGGCCAGGGCAACGCCGGCAAGGGCGGCGGCGGTAAGGAACTTCTTCATCATCGATCATCTCCCGATGGAGTGCTTGGTGGCGCCCTTCTGGGCCACCGCCCGTGCATCGGGTCTGAACGCGTCGTTATCGCGGGTTCATCGCGGGACCATCTTGCCGGCGCCGGCAAAATGATGTCTCGCGATCGCGCTTTTGACCCGCCACGCCCCTCGATCTGAACTGTCAAGTTTGCCTTGATAGTTGCCTCTGCAAACAATTCGCCTCGGCGCACGCGCCTTGACCCGAACCATTGAGTAATCCTCAATAGTTGCCGCCGTCGGTTCCCCTCCGCGTGTCGGCCATTTTGCCGGTGCCGGCAAAATGGTGCTCTATTCCCACGGCGCCTTGCTGCGCATGAGCTTTCGCAACGCATCGTTCGCCTTGGCTGGCTTGGCCAATTCGTCGGCCAGCACAGCGCTCTGCGCGGTGTCGAGCGTGTACTCTGTCGCCTCGTCCGTCATCGCCGCAACCTTCCGTGCGACCGCCTCTGGCTGGTCCGGTGTCATCGTCGCGCGCAACGTCTCGACCTTCCTGTGCCCGCTCATGCCGCGCCACCTCGCAACGGGTTGATGAACTCGATGCCGGCAAAATCCTTTTCGTTGTCGGTGACGACGACGCAGCCATTTGCTTCGGCCACCGCTGCGACGATCATGTCGAGCGCGCTTCGCGGCCGACCCGCCACTTTGCCATCGGCCATCAGGCGCGCCCAGACCAGGCTCGCCGCTTCATCGAAGGGCAGGATACGACCGCCGAACAGAGCCTGTGGGCCCTCAGCGCCGTCGAACCATTCTTCGAGTTGATCGCGCCGCTTTCCGGCCGGCTTTTCCAGTACGCCGCGTCGGATCTCCGCCAGTGTCAGCGACGCGATATGCAGGTCATCGTCGGCCTGTTCCGCCATCCATGCCAGCAACGATTCGGATGGTGCCGGTTTGGTGACGTTGCTGAGGATGTTGGTGTCGAGCAGGTACCGCATCAGATATCGACCTTGCGCCCCTCCTCACGCGGTCGCGTCAGGTCGAGATCCGCGCCGACCATGGGAGAGCGACGCAGTGCCGCGAGGATGCCGCCTTTCTTGGGCGGCTCCCCGGCGATCGTCTGGCTCATCGCCGCCCGCAATTGCGTGGCGTCCGGACCGTCCTCGGCCAGCCGGCGCGCCAATGTGCGGATAAGGTCGCGGTCGGTATCGCGGCCGACCACTTCGAACCGCGCCAGCCCGCGCGCGCCGAGACGCGTACGATACTTCTCCAATGCGCGCTTCTGGGCGGTGCTCATGCTGTCCTCCATCTCTTCCCGGTAATATAGCCGGCAAGATCGCGTTGAGCAAGGACCGCTCAATCTCCCGCGGATCCTTCCGACTTGTCGTCAGCCTGATTCACCCCGCCAGGGCAATCGGCCAAAACTCCCGCCGGCGCGCCGCGAAACGCTCGCATCGCCCGATATCATGGTTGGATTCGCCCGCATCGTCGCCGGCGCAAGGAGGCAGTAAAGATGACGAACAACGCCACGCTCCCCCATAATTATTACTTGGCCGCCAAGACCTCGTCTCGCCGCCTCGCGCCGCCCGCCCCCGTAACACCCCAGCATGCCGTGTTGGGTTCGGCGCCTTCTACCTTCCCTCCTCTGGCGCGTGCCGTCCAACATCCGGCGGCCAAGCGACCCCCCGTCGGTCGTCAAAACTCTTTTGTTCTTGCGCTCGTCTTGCCCGCCCCGCGGGTCGATACTCGCGCGTCATTTGCCGCCCGTCCGCAGCGAAATCCTCTTTTGCCGCGCGCAAAGGGCCAACCTCCTTATGGCAATTGCGTGAGGCTTTGCGTAAAGGCCGCCACATCCACCGCCATCGAACCGGGAATCGCGCCGACCATGCGCATCGCCATCGCTTCGGATCACGCCGCCTTCGCGCTCAAGGCCGTGCTGGCCGACTGGTTGCACGCCGAGGGGCATGACGTGCTCGATCTCGGGCCGGACAGCGACGCGCGCGTCGATTATCCCGATTTCGGTTTCGCCCTCGCCCGTGCCGTCGCGGCCGGCGAGGCGGAGCGCGGCGTCGCCTTGTGCGGCTCGGGCATTGGCATCTCCATCGCGGTCAATCGCCACCCCGATATGCGCTGCGCGCTGGTCGACAACCCTTACGCCGCCACCCTGGCGCGCCAGCACAACGACGCCAATGTCGTCGCGCTCGGCGCGCGGCTCGTCGGCGAGGATATGGCCAAGGCCTGTATCGCCGCCTTCCTCGCCACCGCTTTCGAGGGCGGCCGCCACGCCGCCCGTATCGACAAACTCGGCCACCCGCCTTTCGTGAAGGATCCTGTATGAGCACCAACCCCTCGACGCTCCACGACGTCCAGCCCGACGGCTTCTTCACCCGCGGCCTGGCCGATGCCGACCCCGCGGTGTTCGCCGGCATCCAGCACGAGCTGCGCCGCGAGCAGACCCAGATCGAGCTGATCGCCAGCGAGAACATCGTCTCGCGCGCCGTGCTCGCCGCGCAAGGCTCGGTGCTGACCAACAAATATGCCGAAGGCTATCCCGGCAAGCGCTATTATCAGGGCTGCGAGCCCTCGGACGAGGTCGAGACGCTGGCGATCGAGCGCGCCAAGCAGCTGTTCGATTGCGGCTTCGCCAATGTCCAGCCGCACTCCGGCGCCCAGGCCAATGGCGCGGTGATGCTGGCGCTGGTCAAGCCCGGCGAAACCATCATGGGCCTCAGCCTCGATGCCGGCGGCCATCTCACCCATGGCGCCAAAGCGGCGATGTCGGGCAAATGGTTCAACGCCGTGCAATATGGCGTCACCCCCGACACGCACCTGATCGACTATGACGAGGTCGCCCGCCTCGCCCGCGAGCACAAGCCCAAGCTCATCATCACCGGCGGCTCGGCCTATCCGCGCCAGATCGACTTCGTCCGCTTCCGCGCCATCGCCGATGAGGTCGGGGCCTATTTCATGGTCGACATGGCGCATTTCGCCGGCATCGTCGCCGGCGGCCTGCACCCCTCGCCGCTGCCCCACGCCCATGTCGTCACCACCACCACGCACAAGACGCTCCGGGGCCCGCGCGGCGGCATGGTGCTGACCAATGACGAGGCGATCGCCAAGAAGATCAACTCGGCGGTGTTCCCGGGTCTCCAGGGCGGCCCGCTGATGCACGTCATCGCCGCCAAGGCCGTCGCCTTCGGCGAGGCGCTGCGCCCCGAGTACAAGAGCTACATCGCCGCCGTGGTCGAGAACGCGAAGGTCCTCGCCGCCACCCTCAAGGAGCGCGGCGCGGAGATCGTCTCGGGCGGCACCGACACCCACCTCGCGCTGGTCGACCTCTCCCCGCTCGGCGTCACCGGCAAGGACGCCGACGAGGCGCTCGAGCGCGCCGGCATCACCTGCAACAAGAACGGCATCCCGAACGATCCGCTCCCCCCCACCAAGACCAGCGGCATCCGCGTCGGCTCGCCCGCCGGCACCACCCGTGGCTTCGGCCCCGCCGAGTTCCGCGAGATCGGCAACATGGTCGCCGACGTCCTCGACGGCCTGCGCAAGAATGGCGAAGCCGGCGACGGGCAGATCGAGGCCAATGTCAAGGAACGCGTCGCGGCGCTGTGCGCCCGCTTCCCGATCTACGCCGAAGGCTTCTGAGTTGTTGGTGAGGGGCCTGAATCCTTCTCCCTTTGGGAGAAGGTGGCGCGAAGCGCCGGATGAGGGCAGGGCAGGCTGCGTTGCTGTCCTCACCCTTCCCACGCCTTCGGCGCGGGCCCCTTCCCTCTCCCAAGGGGAGAGGGAGTAATGCGCTGCCCCTTCTGCGGCCACGAAGACAGCCAGGTGAAGGACAGCCGCCCGACCGAGGATGGCGCCGCGATCCGCCGTCGTCGCCAGTGCGAGGGCTGCGCCGCGCGCTTCACCACCTTCGAGCGCATCCAGCTGCGCGAGCTCGTCGTGATGAAGAGCGAAGATCGCCGCGAGCCGTTCGACCGCGACAAGCTGCTCCGCTCGGTCTCGATCGCCGCCCGCAAGCGCCCGATCGACGCGCTGCGGCTGGAGAAGCTGGTCAGCGGCATCCAGCGCCAGCTCGAGACGCTCGGCGAAAGCGAGGTCTCCTCGCAACGCATCGGCGAGATGGTGATGGACGGTCTGAAGGGCCTCGATTCGGTCGCCTATATCCGCTTCGCCTCGGTCTATCGCGACTTCAGCGAAGCGCGCGACTTCGAGGAGTTCGCCGGCTCCGTTACCGAGGTCGGCAAGGGTTGACCCTCGTAAAGGCCCCGCCACCCGTCATCGTCCTCGTCCGCCCGCAGCTCGGCGAGAACATCGGCAAGGCGGCGCGGGCGATGCTCAACTTCGGCCTGTTGGAGATGCGCCTCGTCACCCCGCGTGACGGCTGGCCCAACCCTTCCGCCGGCCCTGCCGCCAGCGGCGCCGACATGGTGCTCGACAAGGCGGTGGTGTTCGACAGCGTAGCGGAAGCGGTCGCCGACTGCACCCATGTCTACGCCACCACCGTGCGCAAGCGCGGCGTCACCAAGCCGGTCGTCACGCCCGAACGGGCCGCGGCCGACATCCATGCCGCCCCCGGCCGCGCCGCGATCCTGTTCGGCCCCGAACGCTCCGGCCTCGCCACCGACGACGTCGCGCTCGCGCGCACCATCATCACCGTGCCGATCAACCCCGAGTTCGGCAGCCTCAACCTCGCCCAGGCCGTCATCCTCATCGCCTATGAATGGTCGAAGGGCATGGCACTCGTCTCGCCGCCCGAAACCGACCTGCCCGATCCCGCGCCGCACGAGGAGCTGGAGGGCATGATCGGCCAGCTCGACGCGATGCTCGCCCATACCGGCTACTATTTCCCGCCCGATCGCGAGCCGACCACGCGCCGTACCCTGCGTACCCTGCTCACCAAGCCCGGCTGGTCGAGCATGGAGGTCCGCACCCTGCGCGGCGTCCTCTCCGCCCTCGACGGCAAGAAGCGGCCGCGATGACCGGCGCCGTTGACCTTTGGGACTCTTTCTGTCAGAGGCCCCGCCTTCGCGAATGGCCCCGCACCCCGGTGAAGCGGTGGCCCTGTTTCTCACAAGCAGGCGATGACCGGGTATCGATCGGCTCTTTCGTTTTCGGAAGGGCCGGTCTTGTTGTTGGCACTTGCACGAAGGTAATTACGATGTCGAAGCGCTCCAGCGCCAAGTATAAGCTCGATCGCCGCATGGGCGAGAACATCTGGGGTCGGCCCAAGTCCCCGGTGAACAAGCGTGAATATGGTCCCGGCCAGCACGGCCAGCGCCGCAAGGGCAAGGTATCCGACTTCGGCATCCAGCTGCGCGCCAAGCAGAAGCTCAAGGGCTATTATGGCGACGTGACCGAGAAGCAGTTCCGCGCCTGCTACACCGAGGCCGCCCGCATGAAGGGCGACACCAGCCAGAACCTGATCGGCCTGCTCGAGCAGCGCCTCGACATCATCGTCTACCGCGCCAAGTTCGCGCCGACGGTGTTCGCCGCGCGCCAGCTCGTCAGCCACGGCCATGTCCGCGTCAATGGCGTGAAGTGCAACATCGCCTCGCGCCGCGTCTTCCCGGGCCAGGAGATCACGCTCGGCGCCAAGGCGCAGGAGATGGCGCTGGTGATGGAAGCGCAGAGCCTCGCCGAGCGCGACATCCCCGACTATGTCGCCCCGGACGGCGCCGCCAAGGTCACCTTCACCCGCGTGCCCACGCTCGACGAGGTGCCCTATCCGGTGAAGATGGAACCGAACCTCGTGGTCGAGTTCTACTCGCGCTGATCCTCAGGACCGCGACGAACACGAAAGGGGCGGCCGGCAACGGCCGCCCCTTTTCGTTCACGGCGCCGGCGGCAGGTGCAGCGCGGTGCGCAGGAAGGTGTCGGCCCGGCCCACAAGCACACGGGTTCGCTATGGTTGCACGGTCCATCCGACGCTGCCAGAACGGCGCCAATTCCTTGTGACCCGGGGGTAACCATGCGTTCTGCCATATTATTCGGCCTCTTGCTGTTCGCTTCAGCCGCCATCGCCCGCGACACGCCACCCGCCCCGGCGATCTCCGTCCAGACGCTCAAGGACGTCACCCGCACCCTCTCGTCCGACGCCTATGAGGGTCGCAAGCCGACCACGCCGGCGGAGGACAAGACGACCGCCTATATCGTCGCGCGGTTCAAGGCGGCGGGGCTCAAGCCGGGCAATCATGGCAGCTGGTTCCAGCCGGTGCCGCTGGTCGAGCTGACCGCGCAGAACGTCTCGCCGCTGACCTTCGCCGGCGGCAAGGCGCCCGTCAGCCTGGCCTATCGCAGCGACCTGGTGATCGCGACCTATCGCGTGGTGCCGAAGATCGATGTGCGCAACTCCGACGTCGTGTTCGTCGGTTACGGCATCAACGCGCCGGAGCGCGGGTGGAACGACTATGCCGGGCTCGACGTGCACGGCAAGACGGTGGTCATCCTGGTCAACGATCCCGACTGGCAGACACCGGGCCGCGACGGTTTGTTCGAGGGCCGGGCGATGACCTATTATGGCCGCTGGACCTACAAGTTCGAGGAGGCGGCGCGGCAGGGCGCGGCGGCGGCGATCATCGTCCATGATACCGAGCCCGCCGCTTATGGCTGGGGCGTGGTGCAGTCGAGCTGGACCGGACCGCAGCTCGAGCTCGACGCCAAAGGCGATCACATGGACCAGAGCCAGGCGATTGGCTGGATGCAACTCGCCAAGGCAAAGGAGCTGTTCGCCAGTGCGGGGCAGGATTTCGACGCACTGTCGGAAGCCGCGAAGCATAAGGGCTTCAAGGCCGTGCCGCTCGGCGTGAAGGCGTCGATCAGCTTCACCAACAGCATTCGCCGCCGCGCGTCGAAGAACGTCATCGGCATCCTGCCCGGGACGGCGGCACCGAACGACTGGGTGTTCTACACCGCGCATTGGGACCATCTCGGCCACTGCGACGCGGTGAAGGGTGACGGCATCTGCAACGGCGCGCTCGACAATGCCTCGGGCGTCGCCGGGCTGGTCGCGCTGGCCGAGGCACAGGCCAAGGCCGGGCCGGCGCGCCGCTCGATGGCGTTCATGTCGGTGACGGCGGAGGAATCGGGCCTGCTCGGCTCGCGCTATTATGCCGAGCATCCGATCTATCCGCTCGCCCGCACCGTCGGTGGGGTGAACATGGACGGGCTCAACGTCATCGGCCGGGCGAAGGACTTCGTCGTCACCGGCGCGGGCAAGTCGGAACTGGAGGACATGATCGTGCCGCTGGTCGCGGCGCAGGACCGGGTGATCAAGCCCGAGCCCAATCCCGAGCGCGGCGGCTATTTCCGTTCCGACCATTTCAGCTTCGCCAAATTGGGCGTGCCGATGCTCGATGGCGGCTCGGGCGAGGATCTGCGCGTCGGCGGCGAGGCGGCGGGCCATGCCGCGACGCTCGACTATATCGCCAACCGCTATCACAAGCCGCAGGACGAATATGATCCGCGCTGGGACTGGTCGGGCGCGGTCGAGGACCTGACACTCTATTACCGGCTCGGCCGCCAGCTCGCCTCGGGCAATGCCTGGCCCAATTGGTACAAGACGGCGGAATTCCGCGCGATCCGCGATCGGTCGCGTGCTGCAAAGGCACCGAGGCACTGATGAGCGTCAAACCACCGCCCGCCGAATGGGCGCCGCACAAGGCGGTGTGGATCGGCTTCCCGAGCCATCCGGAATTATGGCTCGACGATCTCGAGCCGGCGCGCGCCGAGGTCGCGGCCTTTGCGCGCGCGGTGCATGCCCATGGCCATGGCGAGAAGGTGCTGCTGGTCGTCGCCGACAATGAGGCCGGGCTTGCCGCGCGGCGCCATGCCGGCGACATCGCCGATATCGTGGTCGAGCCGTTCGGCGACATCTGGCTGCGCGATACCGGGCCGATCATCACCGGCGACCATGATGCGCGGCTGTTCGAGTTCAACGGCTGGGGCGGCAAATATGAGCTGCCCGGCGACGACACGATCGGCGAGCGGCTGGCGCGCAAGCGGCATATCGAGGCCGAGGCGTGCGGCTGGGTGCTGGAAGGCGGCGCGATCGACGGCGACGGCACCGGTCTCGCGGTCACCACACGGCAATGCCTGCTCAACATGAACCGCAATCCGGGCATGTCGCAGGCCGATGTCACCGTGCGGCTGCGCGAGGATCTCGGCCTGACCGAGCTGATCTGGCTCGGCGACGGGCTGCTCAACGACCATACCGACGGCCATGTCGACAATCTCGCGCGCTTCGTCGCACCCGGCGTGCTGGCGATCCCCCAGTCGTTCGACAATGATCCCAACTGGCTGGTCTATCAGCATGCCGCGCGCGACGCCGCCCAGGCCGGGGTCGAGATCGTACGGCTGCCCTCGCCCGGCCGGGTGATGCGCGACGACGAGATCGTGCCGGCGAGCTACATGAACTTCTATATCGGCAACGCCGCGGTGGTGGTGCCGCTGTACGGCGCGCCCAATGACGAGGCGGCGGTGGCAGCGATCCAGGCGCTGTTCCCGACGCGCACGGCGATCGGGCTCAGGGCGGACGCGATATTGACCGGGGGCGGCAGCTTCCACTGCATCTCGCAGCAGATTCCGGCCTAGTTCCCTCTCCCCGCCGGGGAGAGGGCCAAGCTGCGCAGCAGCGCGGGGAGAGGGCTGGGTCGTTGCCGTTGGTTGTCTGGCGGGGGAGGCGTTTCGAGCCTTGCACGCCAAAGGGTTGGAACAGGGCGGGTGCCACGAACAGTCCGTTCCGACCGAGCCCTCTCCCCCCGCGCTGCTGCGCAGCTTGGCCCTCTCCCGGGACGGGAGAGGGAAATCAAAGCCGGCTGATCAGCCGCGCGATCGATTGGTGGTGCGTGGCGTCGTCGCCGCATTCCTTCTCCAGCACGGCCTTGATCTTTTCCAGTTCGAGCTGGGTGAGGTGCTCGACACCGATAAAGTCGTTGCGCGCGGGTTCGTGCGCGCGGATCAGTTCGTCGAGCTTGGCCTGGATCGCGCTGGCGTCGCGGTTCTGGGCATTCTGGATCAGGAACACCATCAGGAAGGTGACGATCGTCGTGCCGGTGTTGATCACCAGCTGCCAGGTGTCGGAATAATGGAATAACGGGCCGGTGATGCCCCAGATGACGATGATCGTCGCCGCCAGAATGAACGCCGGCGGGCGCCCCGCCCAGCTCGATACGCGTTGCGCGACGCGCTCGAAAAATTGATCCATCACCGTCTCCTGAAAGGTTGTTCCGGGTGACTGCCACTTTCGCCGGCGATCGGCTATGGGGCTGGCCATGACTCGCATCACCGTCGCCGCGCTCCAGCTCGCCTTTGGCCCCGACATCGAAACCAATATCGCCAACGTCACGCGGCTGGTGCGCGAGGCGCAGGCCCAAGGCGCGCAGGTGATCCTGCCGCCGGAACTGTTCGAGGGCGAATATTTCTGCCGTGTCGAGGATGAGGGGCTGTTCGCCAACGCCAGGCCGGTCGGCGAGCACCGCGCGGTGCTGGCGATGCGCAGGCTGGCGGCGGAACTGGGCGTGACCATCCCGACCAGCTTCTTCGAGGCCGACGGGCCGCATTACTACAATTCGCTGGCGATGATCGGCCCCGACGGCGCGGTGCAGGGCGTCTATCGCAAGAGCCATATCCCGGACGGGCCGGGCTATGAGGAGAAATTCTATTTCCGCCCCGGCAATACCGGCTTCAAGGTCTGGCCGGGGCCGGACTCGACGACGCTCGGCGTCGGGGTGTGCTGGGACCAATGGTATCCCGAAACCGCGCGCGCGATGATGCTGATGGGCGCGCAACTGCTGTTCTACCCGACCGCGATCGGCAGCGAGCCGCATGACGACAGCCTCGACACCGCGCGACTATGGCGGCGCGCGATGGTCGGTCATGCCGTGTCGAACGTGGTGCCGGTGATCGCCGCCAACCGCGTCGGTACTGAGCACGGGCAGACCTTCTACGGCACCAGCTTCATTACCGACGAGCGCGGCGACATCCTCGCCGAGCTTGACCGCGAAGAGGAGGGGGTGATCGTCGCGACGCTCGACCTGGACCGCGTCGCGCGGCACCGCGCGGCGTTCGGCTTCTTCCGCGATCGCCGGCCCGAACTCTATGGGCGGCTGGTCGAGGATATTTGATCCTCGACCTTGCGGGACAATTTGTTCCCCGGCGGAGGCCGGGGCCCAGTTGCGCAGGTCATGGAAAGTACCCGCGGCGCACGATCATTTCCGCCTTCCCAACTGGGCCCCGGCCTTCGCCGGGGAGCAGATAGGGTCAGCGTCGATCGCGCCCAGTGAGGTCAACGCCGGTTGGTACCGACCTCCTTATTGACCACGATCGGCGTCTCGCAGCCATCGACGGTACGCAGCACCGCGATGATATGTTTGGCCGGGGGCATCTCGCCGAGCGTCGCGATGCGCGGCTTTTGCTGCGTATCGGCCTGTTCGATCCGGCTGACCGGGCAGATCGGCTTGGTGGGCGGCGGCGCGGTCGTGGTTGCGGCGGACAGCGCCAGGGCAACAAGCAGCGGCATCGAACCTCTCCTTTTCGTTGCCGTCACTTAGCACGAATCGTCCTCACGGGCGAGGCGGCGACTCAGCGCCGCTCACGATCGAGCCAGGAGATCCGACGAGAATGGCGCCGGACTCGATCGTCATGACAGGCTGTTCCTAATTTCCAGCGCCCGCACGAACACCGCCTCGAACATCGCCGCCGTCAGCCGCCCGGTGTTCTGGTTGTAGCGCGAGCAATGATAGCTATCGATCAGGATACGGCCATCGGGCATACGGTGCTCGGCGAGGTGCCCGAACGGCGCCTTGGGCAGCCGCCCGCCGAGGATCTTGACCGCCGACTGGTGCGCGATCTGGCCCAGCGCAATGAAGATGCGCGCGTTGGGCAGCGCCGCCGCCTGGCGTTCAAGGAACGGACGGCAGGCGCGGATTTCCTCGGGCGTCGGCTTGTTCTCGGGCGGCAGGCATTTGACCGCGTTGATGATGATCGCGCCATGGAGTTGCAGCGTGTCGTCGGGCTTGGCCTCATAGCTGCCGCTGGCGAGGCCGAATTTGGCAAGCGTGTCGTACAGTAGCGGCCCCGAGGCATCGCCGGTGAACGGACGGCCGGTGCGGTTGGCGCCGTGCTTGCCCGGCGCGAGCCCGACGATGCCGAGCCAGGCCTGGGGGTCGCCAAAGGCGTTGACCGGGGCATTCCACCAGGTCGGATATTCGGCCCGCAACGCCTCGCGCAAGGCGACGAGGCGCGGGCAGCGCGGGCAATCATGCGGTGGTTCGGTGGCGGGAAGCGGGGAGGTCGCAAAATTCATCGCTTGCGGGTACGCCGCGCGGCATGGCGCGGACAAGCTATGTTATCGGCCTCGGGTCGAACCGGCGCGGGCGGCACGGGTCGCCCGAGCAGGAGGTGCGCGCCGCGTGCGATGCGCTGGGCGGGCTGGTGGCGGCCTCGCCGATCATCGCCAGCGCCCCACTCGGCCCGTCGATTCGCCGCTTCGCCAATGCCGTCGCGCTGATCGAGAGTGACGAGGCGCCGCCCGAACTGCTCGCGCGGCTCAAGGCGATCGAGACAAGGTTCGGCCGGCGCCGCGGGCAGCGCTGGGGTGCGCGGGTGATCGACCTCGACATCATCCTGTGGTCGGGCGGCTGCTGGGCCGGGCCGGGGCTGATCGTGCCGCATCCGTCGTTCCGCGAGCGGCCGTTCGTGCTCGCGCCGCTGGCGACGATCGTCCCAAGCTGGCGCGACCCGATGACGCATCGAACCATCCGCCAACTCGCACGCGTGGTTGACCGACGCGCGCCCCATCCCTAACGCGCGACGCTTGGTCGGGCCCGTAGCTCAGTTGGTAGAGCAACGGACTTTTAATCTGTAGGTCTCGGGTTCGAATCCCGACGGGCCCACCAATTCCCGAAGAGGCGCGCTTCCGCATGACGCCCGAATCCCCCGAACCGTCGATCGAGGCGATCCGCCATCCGCCCTGGCTGCTCGGCGCCGCCGGCGCGGTGGCGCTGGCGGTGCTGTTTGTCACGATCCTCGGCGATGCGATCGAGGACGGGGCGCAGTTCAGCTTCGATCGCGCGATCCTGTTATGGGCGCGCGGCGGCAGCGCGCATGGCGCACCGATCGGGCCGGTGTGGTTCCGCGCCGCGATGATCGACATCACCGCGATCGGCGGGGTCACCGTGCTGGTGCTGATGGTGGCGCTGGTGGCCGGCTTCCTCGCGCTGCGGCGCCACTGGCTGACGCTCGCGCTGGTGCTGGGCGGGACGATCAGCGGTTCGCTCGCCGTCACCCTGGTCAAGAATCTGGTCGCGCGGCCCCGCCCGACGATCACCGACCATCTCGTCAGCGTCTCGACGTTGAGCTTCCCGAGCGGCCATGCCGCCAACAGCGCGATCGTCTATCTGACCATGGCGACGCTGCTTGGCCAGCTGGTCGAGGGGCGCGCGGCGCGCACCTATCTGTTCGCCGGCACCGCACTGATCGTCACGCTGATCGGCGTGAGCCGCGTCTATCTCGGCGTGCACTGGCCGAGCGACGTGCTCGCCGGCTGGGCGTTCGGGACGTTATGGGCGGTGGCGTGGTGGGCGATCGGGGCGTGGGCGCGGTTGCGGCGGGCTGCTGCATTAAAGTAGAAGATAGAGTGGTTCGCGCAGAGGCGCGGAGGCGCAGAGATTTATGCGGCAGCCCGTTCGCCTTCTTCTCTTTGCGCCTTCGCGCCTTCGCGTGAAAAATTTTGCTTCTCGCGAAGGCGCGAAGTCGCAAAGAAGAAAATCTCCGCGCCTCTGCGCCTCTGCGCGAACAAATAATCTTTACCGGGACGAGCCCCGCGGGCGTGATCCTAATCCAGCGACGCGAGGAGGCGCTGGGCGGATTTGAGGTGGGGGGCGTCGACCATCTTGCCGTCGAGGCTGAGCGCGCCGGCGCCGGGGTTGGCGGCGAAGAGCGCGACCACGGCGCGGGCATGGGCGATCTCCGCTTCGTTGGGGGCGAAGGCGGCGTTGATCACCGGGACCTGGGTCGGGTGGATCGCCATCATCCCGGTGAAGCCGTCGCGCCGGCCGCGCGCGGCATAGGCGGCGAGGCCGTCGAGGTCGCGGAAATCGGGATAGACCGTCTCGATCGCCGGCACGCCGGCGGCGTGCGCACCGAACAGGGTCAGCGAGCGGGCGAGCTGATAGGGCGCGGTGTAGCTGCCATCGGGCTCGCGCGAGGTTTGCGCGCCGATCGCGGCGGGCAGGTCCTCGGCGCCCCAGGTCAGGCCGCACAGCCGCGGCGTGACGCCGCCATAGCTGCCCATCGCGAAGATCGCCGCCGGTGTTTCCGAGGCGATCGGCAGGATCAGCGTGTCGCCGGTCAGCTTCGCGTCGAGCGCCGCGAGGCTCGGCGCCCCTTCCGCCTTGGGCAGCATGATGCCGTCGGGCCGGCCGGGCAGGATCGCGGCGAGATCATCGTCGATCAGCCCGGAGTCGAGCGGGTTGACGCGGACGAATAGCGTGGCACGGCGCTCGGCCGCCAGGAAGGCCGCGACCGCGGCGCGCGCGGCAGGCTTGGCGGCGAGCGCCACCGCATCCTCGAGGTCGAGGATCAACGCGTCGGCGCCGAGCGACAGCGCCTTTTCCATCCGCTCGGGCCGGTCGCCCGGCACGAACAGTAACGAGCGCAACCGGGCCATGGGTTTCTCCGCGAGCATGAACATGCCTTCGCCTATCATAGCCACGACCATTCCGGGAAGCGATCGGCGTTCAGCCGTGCCGCTCGCCGAGCACGCGTTCCCAGGCCAGCGCATCACCGACGATGGTGTCGAGATCGGCGCGCTCAGGCGTCCAGTCGAGCGTGGCGAGGATTGCGCTGTTGTCCGCCACCAGCGCGCCGGCATCGCCGGGGCGGCGCGGGCCGATATGCCGGTCGAGCTTCATATTGGTTACCCGGTCGACCGCGTCGAGCACCTCGAGCACCGAGAAGCCGCGCCCGTAACCGGCGTTGAGCGTGTGGCTTTCGGTCGGCCGGGCGATCAGCAGGGCGAGCGCCGCGACATGCGCCGCGGCAAGGTCGCTGACATGGATATAGTCGCGCACGCCGGTGCCGTCGGGCGTGTCGTAATCGGTGCCGAACACCGAGACATGGTCGCGTTTTCCCGTCGCCGCCTCGACCGCGATCTTGATCAGATGGGTGGCGCCGGCGGTCGACTGGCCGGTGCGCTGTAGCGGATCGGCGCCGGCGACGTTGAAGTAACGCAGCGCGCAATAATTGATCGGGTGCGCCGCCGCGACGTCGCGCAGCATCGCCTCGGTCATCAGCTTCGAGGTGCCATAGGGATTGATCGGGATGGTCGGGTCGCCCTCGGACACCGGGATCTTCTCGGCCATGCCATAGGTCGCGGCGGTCGAGGAGAAGATGAAATGACGCACGCCGCTGACCACCGCGCTTTCGAGCAAGGCGCGGCTGGCGACGGTGTTGTTGCGGTAATATTTGAGCGGATCGGTGACCGATTCGGGCACGATGATCGAGCCGGCGAAGTGCATCACGGCCTTGACGTTATGGTCGCGCATCGTGCCGCGCACCAGGTCGTCATCCTCGATATTGCCCTGGATCAGGGTCGCGCGGGGGTCGACCGCCCAGGCGAAACCCGTGGTGAGATTGTCGATCACCACCACGCGGTAGCCCGCATCGAGCAGCGCCAGCACCGCATGACTGCCGATATAGCCCGCGCCGCCCGTCACCAGCACCGTTCCGTCGAGCATCGTCGTTCCTTGGTCTGTTTCAGCCTTGCTGAAACAGAGGCGGCACCAGCCCGCTCCCCACCCGACCTCCCAATCAGAATATGCTATGGGAGGCCGCGTGGGGGAGCGGGCTGGTGCCGCCTCAGCGCAGCTGAAAGCGATCCTAGCAAGGCGGATTGTGCGACGCCACCGCGTTCCTATCTTGGGACCACTTACCGAGGAGCAAATCATGGCAAGCGAAGTCGCGACGCTGGCGGGCGGATGTTTCTGGTGCACGGAAGCCGTGTTCAACGACGTGATCGGCGTCGAGAAGGTCGAGAGCGGCTATATCGGCGGCACCGCGCAGCACCCGACCTACAAGCAGGTGTGCAGCGGCGACACCGGCCATGCCGAGGCGATCCGCATCACCTTCGACAACGATCAGGTCAGCTATGGCGAGTTGCTCGACATGTTCTTCGCGACGCATGACCCGACGCAGCTCAACCGCCAGGGCAATGACGTCGGCACGCAATATCGCTCGGCGATCTTCCCGCATTCGGCCGACCAGCGCGAGGAAGCCCAGGCGGCGATCGCGCGCGCAGCGTCCGAATGGCCGGCGCCGATCGTCACCACGATCGAGCAGCTGACGCACTGGTGGCCGGCGGAGGATTATCACCAGGAATATTGGGAGGGCGAGGGCCAGCGCAATCCTTATTGCCTCGCGGTGATTCCGCCCAAGCTGGCCAAGCTCAGGAAGAGCTTCGCCGCGCGTTCCAGGGCGGCGAGCGCGGCCTGACGCGCGCGCCCATGGCCACGCCGGTGTCCGACGTCGCCGCTGTCCGGCAGCTGCTCATCGCCGCGGCGCGCGCGGGCGAAGCGGTCAGCTATGCCGGCCTGCTCGGCGATCTGGGCCACCGCTTCACCCGGCCGCTGATGCGCGCCTTGTGCAGGACGCTCGACGTGATCGACGAGGCCGGTGCCGCAGCGGGCGAGCCGGAACTCGCGGTGCTCGTCGTGCGCGAATCCGATTCGCTGCCGGGCCAGGGCTGGTGGGTCAGCGACCGCCCGGTGATGCTGTCCTATGGCGGCCCGTGGACGGGACCGGAGGCGAGGGCGTTCGTCCGCTCCCTGCAACAGGAGGCGTTCGACCATTGGCACGCGAATCGCGATTAGAGCGCCGCGCCCTCGACCGGCGGCCTGGCCGTCGCGTCCGCGCCTAGCGTCTTGTAGACGAACCCGCCCAGCGCACCGCCGATCAGCGGGGCGAGCCAGAACAGCCAAAGCTGCTGCAACGCCCAGCCACCGGCGATCAGCGCCGGGCCGGTGCTGCGCGCCGGGTTGACCGAGGTGTTGGTCACCGGGATGCTGATCAGGTGGATCAGGGTCAGCGCCAGGCCGATCGCGATCGGCGCGAAGCCGGCCGGCGCGCGGCTGTCGGTCGCGCCCATGATCACGATCAGGAAGAAGCCGGTCAGTACCACCTCGATGATCAGCCCGGCCTCCAGCGAGAAATGGCCGGGCGAGTGCTCGCCAAAGCCATTGGCGGCGAGCATGCTGGTTGCCGCCGAATAATCCGGGCTGCCGCTGAGGATGACATAGAGCAGGCCGGCCGCGACGATCGCGCCGAGCACCTGGGCGATCACATAGAGCGGAATGTCCTTCGCCGGGAAGCGCCCGCCGGCCCATAGCCCGACCGTCACCGCCGGGTTGAGATGGCAACCCGAGATATGCCCGATCGTATAGGCCATGGTCAGCACGGTGAGCCCGAAGGCCAGCGCCACGCCGGCATAGCCGATGCCGACCGCCGGCACGCCCGCCGCCAGGACCGCGCTGCCGCAGCCGCCGAAAACAAGCCAGAATGTCCCGAGAAACTCCGCAAGACCGCGTTGCGTGTTCGTCATGTCGCTTTCTCCCCCCCATGCGAGTCGCGGGACGGAGGATAGCGATCGTTACGGTAGGGTAAAGGTCGATCCAGACCGATCGGCCACGCCGTCATCATGCGCCGCGCGGCGCAGCCGGTCGTTGATCGCCGCGCCGATGCCGTCATCGGGCACCGGCGCGACCGCGATGCGCGCCCGGACCGAGGCATCGGCGCGGTGCAGCGCGTCGAACAGCCGCGTCGCCGCTTCCTCCAGGTCGCCGGCGGCCGACAGCGTGTCGTCGCCCGGCGTGGCGCCGAAGCCGATCATCCATTCGTCCTCGCCGCCGCGCGGCGCGTCGATGCGCAGCGGTTTGCGCGGGGCGTAGTGGCTGCTCATCTGGCCCGGCGCCTCGATCATGTCGGGCACGTCGATATGCGCGTCGAAACGCTCGACCGGCGCGCGGTCACCGCCCAGCGCGCGGCGCACCGCCTCGCTGGTGATCGGCCCCTGGCGCAGGATCCGCGTGGTGCCGAACACCTCGCGCACGATGGTCGATTCGAGGCCCTTCTCGGTCGCGCCGTCGTCGATGATCAGCGGGATACGCCCGCCCAGGCTGTCGAGCACATGCCCCGCACGCGTCGGGCTGATCGCGCCGCTGGCATTGGCGGAAGGGGCGGCGAGCGGCTTGCCCGTCGCGGCGAGCAGCGCGCGCATCGCGCGGTGGGCGGGGACGCGGATCGCGATCGTGTCGAGCCCGGCGGTGACCAGCGAGGCGATCGCCGCGCGTGGGCGGCGCGGCAAAACCAGGGTCAGCGGCCCTGGCCAGAACGCTGCCGCCAACAGCCGCGCGCGCTGGTCGAACACCGCGAGTTTCTCGGCCGCGGCGAGATCGGGCACGTGGACGATCAGCGGATTGAAGCTCGGCCGGCCCTTGGCGGCATAAATGCGCGCCACCGCCGCGGCGTCGGTCGCATCGGCGGCGAGGCCGTAAACCGTCTCGGTCGGCACGGCGACGGGCTGGCCGTCCGCGATCAGCGCGGCCGCCTTCGCAATTGCATCGTCGCAGAATGCAAGCGTCCGAGTGATGACAGGCGGGTTTTGATCGGCCATGGCGCGCGGCTATAGCGGCGCAGGCCGCTTGCGATAGAGGGGATAGCCTTGTTCACGCCCGCAACTGCCGATCAGCGCTTCGTGCTCGACCATGTCGTTGGCATCGCCGCGCTCGCCGAAACCGGCCGCTTCGCCGCCGCTTCGTCCGACGTGGTGGACGCCGTGCTTGAGGGCGCCGGTGCGCTGGCGGCGGGCGAATGGGCGCCGCTGCTGCGCGAGGGCGACACGGCGGGGCCGCAATGGACGCCCGACGGCGTGAAGATGCCGGCCAGCTTCATCAGGGCCTATCATGACTATGTCGAAGGCGGCTGGGGCACGATCGGCGTGCCGGAGGAATTTGGCGGCCAGGGCCTGCCCTTCGCGCTGCAGACCGCGGTGCTCGATACGCTGGGCGCGGCGAATATGGGCTTCGCGCTCGCCCCGACGCTGACCGTCGGCGCGATCGAGGCGCTGATCCATCACGGCACGCCCGAGCAGCAGGCGCTGTACCTGCCGCATCTCGCCACCGGCGCATGGACCGGCACGATGAACCTGACCGAATCCCAGGCCGGCTCGGATGTCGGCGCGCTGCGCAGCCAGGCGACGCCGGTCGGCGACGGGACGTGGAAGGTGAAGGGCACCAAGATCTTCATCTCGTTCGGCGACCATGACATGGCGCCCAACATCGTCCACCTCGTTCTCGCCCGCACGCCCGATGCGCCGGCGGGCACGCGCGGCATCTCGCTGTTCCTGGTGCCCAAATATCGGCTCGACGCGGAAGGGCAGCCGGGCGCGTTCAACGACGTCCGCGTCGTGTCGATCGAGCACAAGATGGGGCTGCACGCCTCGCCGACCTGCGTGCTGAGCTTCGGCGACAATGACGATTGCATCGGCGAGCTGATCGGCCCGGTGAATGGCGGCATGCGCGCGATGTTCACGATGATGAACAATGCGCGGTTGAATGTCGGCCTGCAGGGTGTTCAGGTCGCCGAGGCCGCGACGCAAAAGGCGGTGGCGTACGCTCGCGAGCGCATCCAGTCGGCACGCGCCGGTTCGGCCGACCGTACGCCGGTGGCGATCATCGAGCATCCCGATGTGCGCCGCATGCTGCTGCGCATGAAGGCGCAGACCCAGGCGGCGCGCGCGCTGGTCTATTACGCCGCCGGTCAGGTCGACCGCGCCGGGATGGGCGACACGGCCGCCAATATGCGGCTCGAACTGGTCACGCCACTGGCCAAGGCGCATGGCACCGATATCGGCTGCGAGGTCGCCTCGCTCGGCGTGCAGGTCCATGGCGGCATGGGCTATATCGAGGAGACCGGCGCGGCGCAGTTCTACCGCGATGCGCGCATCACCCCGATCTATGAGGGCACCAACGGCATTCAGGCGGCAGATCTGGTCGGGCGCAAGCTGGGGCTCGACAATGGCGGCGCCTTTGCGGCTTTGATCGCCGACATGCGTGCCGAGGTGACGGATGCGGGCCTGCGCGAGCTGATCGATGCCTGCGACGCGATCGGCCACACGCTGTCCACCGCCGACGCCGACGACAAGCTCGCGGCTAGCTATCCGTTCCTGACCATGCTGTCGGTCGCGACCTGTGGCTGGCTGATGGAGCGCCAGGGGCGGCTGGCGACGGGCGACGATTCCTTCGCCGCGATGAAGCGCGCGGCGGTGGCCTTCTATGTCGATCAGATCGTGCCCGAGGCGCTCGGCCTCAAGGCGGCGGCGACGGCGTCGGCGGAGGTGCTGTATTCGGTGCCGGCGGAAGCGTTTGCCGTCTGATTCTGAAGAAGAAGGTTGGTTCGCGCAGAGGCGCGGAGGCGCAGAGGTGTTGTGTTGGTGGTAAGGCGCGCGCGAATGCGCAAAGCATTATCATGCTGCCGCCGGAGTGAAGTTCTCGCTGACGCGAGACCCTAGCAAAGGGCGCTAGATCTCTGCGCCTCCGCGTCTCTGCGCGAACAAATCTCTTCTTATTTCGCCTGCGTGATTACGCCAGGTCGCGCTCCAGCAGATCCGCCGCGTCCAGCCCGAGCAGGTTGATATGCTCGGCCACGCGCGGCCAGGTGTTCTTCACGAAATAGTCGCGCTCGGCGACGCGCAGCTTTTCGGCCGCGCCCGGCAGCACGAACATGCCGACGCCGCGACGCACCTCGACATAGCCATCGTCCTGAAAGCTCTGATAGGCCTTGGCCACGGTCAGCGGATTGGCGCCATGTTCCGCCGCGAGCGCGCGCACCGAGGGGAGCTGGTCGCCGGCGCGATAATCGCCGCGCAGGATCGCCGCGGAGATCGTCGCGCGAAGCTTGATGTAGACCGGACTGTCGGCGTTGCTAAGGGCTGTCATGCTGCTCTAATACAGCACTTGACGAAGGAGTCCAGCTTTTCAACCGTTCCAGATCGAAATAATCTTGCCCAAATCGGGACGAGGGCGTTCCTGTAATTGCTTGGCCGGTGAGCCGATGAACACGAACGCCACGATCCGTTCCGGCGCCGCGCCGAACGCGTCGCGCACCGCGTCGCTATAGGCCGCCCAGCCTGTCAGCCATCCTGCGGCGAATCCCATCGCATGGGCAGCGTGCAGCAGGTTCATGCACGCGGCGCCTGCCGAAAGTTCCTGTTCCCACAGCGGGATATGGCTTTCGACGCGCGGCGACGACAGGACCACGACCAGCGCGGGTGCCTGGTGCGCGAACTGCTCCAGCGCCTCGATTTCGGTTCGCGCCGCCTGCGGCCGCTCCGCGCGGTAGGCGGTGGTAATGAGCGCGGCGAGCCGGTCGCGCCGGTCGTCCGGCACGATCACGAAGCGCCACGGCGCGAGCTTGCCATGGTCAGGGGTACGCGCCGCGATGCCAATCATCGCGTGCAGCTGATCCGCATCCGGCCCGGGCGCGACGAGGTCGCGCGGCTTGCCCGAGCGGCGTGTGGCGAGGAGCGAAAGCGGGGTGGTGGTGTCGTTGAACATACCGGTCATCTAGCGACGCCCGGCCATATTTACACCCCGGCGTTAGCCGCTAGGGTCTGCGCCAGCAGCGCCGGACAATGGCGCGAAAACAGACAAGGGGATGCAATCATGGTCGAGACACCGACCGCCGACAGTGTGGCCGAGCCGGACATCAGCCACGTCGATCCACTCGCCAAGCGTACCTGGCTCGGCCATCCGGTGCAGCTACGACGCCTGTTCGGGATCGAGATGTGGGAGCGGTTCGGCTTCTATGGCATGCGCGCGCTGCTCGTGCTCTATCTCACCAAGCACTTCCTGTTCCAGGATCACCAGGCGACCGGAATCGTCGGCGGCTATCTCAGCCTCGTCTATCTTACCCCGCTGGTCGGCGGGTGGTGCGCGGACCGCTATCTCGGCTCGAAGCGCGCGGTGAAATGGGGCGCGATCGTCATGGCGGCCGGCTATCTCATGCTCTGCTTCGGCGGGCCGCAAGCCAAGCCCTTCGCGACGATCGATGGCACGCGCTACGACGTGTCGCAGGCGCCCGCCGCCTCTACGCTCGCGCCGAACACCGCGCCGCAGACGATCTCGATGAACGGGCAGACGCTCACCATCCACGGCCTGCCCGACAAGTCGGTGCAGCTGCTCGGGGCGAACGGCCAGGTCGTGCAGACGCTCTCGCCGACCCAATTCGTCGCGGGTGCGGATGGCTCGCCTTTCTATACGACATTGCTGCTTTTCGCGCTCGGGCTGATCGTGATCGGCAACGGCTTCTTCAAGCCCAATATCTCGACCATCGTCGGCGCGCTCTATAGCGCGGGCGACCGGCGGCGCGATGCGGGCTTCACCATCTTCTATGCCGGCATCAACATCGGCTCGATCCTCGGTCAGATCGCGGTGCCGTTCCTCGCCGACCATATCGGCTGGCCGGCCGGCTTCGTGTGCGTTTCGGTCGTGCTGCTCATCGGCTGGGGCATGACGCAGTTCGATGGCGGCCGCCTCGACGGCTATGGCGAGCCGCCGACGCAGACCGGGCCGGACCGCGCCCCGCTCATCTACATTCTCTCGCTCGTGTCGGTGGTATTGTTCTGGCTGATCTTCCGGAACGTGATGGACACGCCCAAAGCGAACGGCAGCACGATCTGGGAATATATCGTCGCGACCCCGTTGCTGGGCAAGGCGCTGCTGGCGATCTTCCTCGCGGCCGTGATCGGCATTCCGATCTGGTCGTGGCGCGTTGGAAACAAGGTGGAGCGCGAGATGATGCTTGCCGCGATCATCCTCGTCATCTTCAACGTCACCTTCTGGGCGTTGTTCGAACAAGCGGCCTCGTCGCTGACCCTGTTCGCCGACCGCAACACCGAACTTTCCCTGTTCGGCTTCTCGATGACCGCGGCGGCGACGCAGCAGTTCAACCCGATCGTCGTCGTCCTGTTCGCGCCGGTGATGAGCTATCTCTGGCTCGGCCTGGCCAGGCGCGGATGGGAGCCGTCGATCCAGATGAAGTTCGCGCTGGCGCTGGTGCTGGTGGGCCTGGGCTTCGTCGTCCTGTCGCTTGCCGGCAGCACGGCGAACGAGGCGTTCCGCATCTCGCTGTGGTGGCTGGTGCTGACCTATTTCCTCCACTCGATCGCCGAATTGTGCATCTCGCCGGTGGGCCTCAGCATGATCACCAAGCTGTCGATCGCACGGATCGTCGGCATGATGATGGGCGTGTGGTTCCTGTCGATCTCTGTCGGCGAGTATCTCGCCGGTGCGGCGGCGCAGGCGGCTTCGGTTGCGACGGTTGGCGGGCAGGTCACCAATCCGCAGCTCGCGCTGGCGACCTACTCGCATACCTTCATGACCGGTGGCGAAATGACGATCGGCGCCGGCGTCGTGCTGCTGATCATCTCGCCGTGGCTCAAGAAGATCATGCACGGCGTGACCTGAACGCGCCGCACGGGAGAGGTGTGATGGACGGAACCGAACAAGTGTTCGCGGCGGCGGTCGCGTTCGTCGGCACGCATTTCGCGCTGTCACATCCCTTGCGAACGCCCCTCGTCGCGCGGCTCGGCGAGCGCGGCTTTGCCGGCCTTTACGCGCTGGTCGCGGCGGCGACGTTGATCTGGCTGATACTGGCCTATCGCGCCGCGCCGCCGACCGCACCGCTCTGGGCGGTCGGGGATGGACTGTGGGCGTTGGTGTCACTCGTCATGCTCGTCGCCAGCGTGTTGCTGATGGGCTCGCTGATCGGCAATCCGGCGATGCCCGGGCCGCCGAGGGAATTGCCGGCGGAAGCGAAAGGCGTGTTCGCGGTGACGCGCCACCCGATGATGTGGGGCTTCGCGCTATGGGGCCTGTGTCACATCGCGGTGTTCCCGGTCGCCGCCAACATCATCGTCGCTGGCGCGATCACCGTCCTCGCGCTGGTCGGCGCGCGGCTGCAGGATGCCAAGAAGGAACGGCTCCAGCCCGATCGCTGGCGCGCCTGGGAGGCGAAGACCAGCTACTGGCCGTTTGCCGCCATCGCCGCCGGTCGCGCCCGCTTCGGCGGCTTCCGCCCGCATGACATTGCCGGCGGCGTGGTGATCTGGCTCGCCGCCACCTGGGCGCATATCCCGCTCGCGGGGATGGCGGCGGGGGTGTGGCGCTGGGTGTCGGTTTAGCTCCCCGGTGCTCCTGCGGAAGCAGGAGCCCAGAGCCACGAACGTCGCGGCAGGTAACCCTGGGCTCCTGCCTGCGCAGGAGCACGACAACCTAAAGCTTCACCATCCGCATCCCGTGCTCGGCATAGCGCGGGCCGGCGGTGCCGCCGCGCGGGGCGGCGGCGTCGATCTCGGCGAGGTCCTGCGCGGTCAGCACGACATCCGGCGCGCCGACGCTGTCGGCCATGGTCGCGCGGCGCTTGACCCCGGGAATCGGCACCACATCGTCGCCCTGCGCCAGAAGCCAGGCCAGCGCGACCTGGGCGTTGGACACGCCGTGGCGCGCGGCGACCTTCGCCACCGTGTCGACGATCGCCAGATTGTGCGGCAGATTCTTCGCCGAATAGCGCGGGTCGTTGCGCCGCCAGTCGTCGGCCGGCAGGTCGTCAAGGCGCGAAATCCCGCCGGCGAGGAAACCGCGACCGAGCGGGCTGTACGGCACGAAGCCGATGCCGAGCTCGCGGCACACCGGCAATATCTCGTCCTCGACGTCGCGTTCCCAGATCGAATATTCGCTTTGCAACGCGGCGATCGGATGGACCTTCGCGGCACGGCGGATCGTCTCCGGCCCGGCCTCGGACAGGCCGAGATGGCGAACCTTCCCCTCCCTGACCAGTTCGGCCATGCCGCCGACCGTTTCCTCGATCGGCACATTGGGGTCGACGCGGTGCTGGTAGAACAGGTCGATCGTGTCGATGCCGAGCCGCTTGAGCGACCCTTCGACCGCGCGCCGGGCATTGGCCGGGCTACCGTCGAGTCCGGCCATCTCGTTGCCGTTCCAGCGCATGGCGAATTTGGTCGCGATCACCAGCCCGTCGCGCCTGCCCCTGATCGCCGCGCCGACCAGTTCCTCGTTGCTGAACGGGCCATACATTTCGGCGGTGTCGAAAAAGGTCACGCCGAGATCGATCGCCGCGTGAATCGTGCGGATCGATTCATCGTCATCGGCATGGCCGTAATTGATATTGCCCTCGCGGATCATCGGCATGCAGCCGATGCCGATCGCCGAAACCGTCAGGCCCTGGCCGAGCGTACGATATTTCATGGCTGGTCTCCTTCGCGCGCGCCGCGCCGTGCGGCATATGGGGTGGCGGCGGCTCACGTCCATGAGGCGGCGCGCGACATGCCTCGCCTGCCGGACATTCCGGCGCTATCACCCCGCCACAGCATTGAAACGGCAGGACGGGGACGGACGCACGCGCATGGCACGGAAATATTTCGGCACCGACGGCATTCGCGGCGCGACCAACGTTTCGCCGATGACCGCGGCGATGGCGATGAAGGTCGGCATGGCGGCGGGGGCGCATTTCCTGCGCGGCGACCACAAGCATCGCGTCGTCATCGGCAAGGATACGCGCCTGTCGGGCTATATGCTCGAATCGGCGATGGTCGCCGGCTTCACCTCGGTCGGTATGGACGTGGTGCTGGTCGGGCCGATGCCGACGCCGGCGGTGGCGATGCTGACCCATTCGATGCGCGCGGATCTCGGCGTGATGATCTCGGCCAGCCACAACCCCTATGCCGACAATGGCATCAAGCTGTTCGGCCCTGACGGCTACAAGCTCAGCGACGAGGACGAACTGGCGATCGAGGCGTTGATCGACAGCGACGTGCCCTTGGCCAGTTCGAAAGAGATCGGCCGTGCCCGGCGTGTCGACGACGCGCAGGGGCGTTACATCCATTTCGCCAAATCGACCTTTCCGCAGAATCTGCGTCTCGACGGCATGCGCATCGTCATCGATTGCGCCAATGGCGCGGCCTATCGCGTCGCGCCGACCGCCTTGTGGGAACTGGGTGCCGACGTCGTGGCGATCGGCGTCAGCCCCAATGGCAAGAACATCAACGACGGCGTCGGCTCGACCGCGCCGCAAGTGCTGTGCGAGACCGTCGTCGCCTCGGGCGCGCAGCTCGGCATCGCACTCGATGGCGATGCCGATCGACTGATCGTCGTCGACGATCAGGGCAAGGTGGTCGATGGCGACCAGCTGATGGCGACGATCGCCAGCGGCTGGGCGCGCGCCGGGCGGTTGCAGGGCGGCGGGCTGGTCGCGACGGTGATGTCGAACCTGGGGCTGGAACGCCATCTCGCCGCGCAGGGCATCGGGCTGATCCGCACCGGGGTTGGCGACCGGCTGGTGCTCGAGGCGATGCGCGCGCAGGGCTATAATGTCGGCGGCGAGCAGTCGGGCCACATCATCCTGTCGGACTATGCCACCACCGGCGACGGCCTCGTCGCGGCGCTGCAGGTGCTGGCCGAGCTGACCTGGTCGGGCGCGCCGGCGAGCGAATTCCTCCACCGTTTCGAGCCGTTGCCGCAGCTGCTCAAGAATGTGCGTTTCTCGGGCGGCAAGCCGCTCCAGGTGGAGAGCGTCAAGGCGGTGATCGCCGAGGCCGAGGCCGAGCTCGCCGGCAAGGGCCGGCTGGTGATCCGCCCGTCAGGCACGGAGCCGGTAATCCGCGTGATGGCCGAAGGCGACGATCCGGTGCAGGTCGAGCGGGTGGTGGACCGGATCTGCGACGCGGTGAAGGCGGCGGCTGCCTGATCCGGGGCGATTTCATAACCACCGTTCGTGCTGAGCTTGTCGAAGCACCGCACTTGTCTTCCGATGGCTCGAAAAAGAAGAACAGCCCTTCGACAAGCTCAGGGCGAACGGAGTAGAGAGACCCCATGCTTGAAATGCGCCCCGACTGCGAACGCTGCGGCGCCGACCTGCCGGCCGATGCCGGCGGCGCGTTCATCTGTTCGTTCGAATGTACCTTCTGCGCCGAATGCGCCGAGGCGCTCGACGATCGCTGCCCCAATTGCGGCGGCGAGCTGACCGACCGCCCGACGCGCATCGGCAGCGCGCTGCAACGCCACCCCGCCGCGACGGGGCGTAAGTTCGCCAGCTGATGGACACGCCGCGCGTCCTGATCATCGCCGGCTCGGATTCGGGCGGCGGTGCCGGCATCCAGGCCGATATCAAGACGGTGACGATGCTCGGTGGCCACGCCATGACCGCGATCACCGCGATCACCGCGCAGAACACGCTCGGCGTGCAGGCAGTGATGCCGGTGCCGGCGGAGATGGTCATCGCGCAGATCGATTCGGTGGTTAGCGATATCGGCGTCGACGCGGTGAAGATCGGCATGATCGGCTCGGCCGAGACGGCGCATGCCGTGGCGGACCGGCTGGAGCGGCTGGCGGGCGTGCCGATCGTGTTCGATCCGGTGATGGTCGCGACCAGTGGGGATGCGCTGGCCGATGATGCGACGATTGCGGCATTCGGGCGGTTGATGCGCATTGCGACGGTGACGACGCCGAATTTGCCGGAGCTGGACGCCCTGAATTCCCTCTCCCTGTGGGAGAGGGAAGGGGCCCGCGCCGAAGGCGTGGGAAGGGTGAGGGCAGATGGCGATGTCCCGCTTCCCTCTGCCCTCACCCTCCCGCCGCTTCGCGGCTCCCTCCCTCTCCCAAAGGGAGAGGGATTTGGTGGTGCTCTCCTCGTCAAAGGTGGCCATGGCGAGGGCGACACACTTACCGACCGCCTCATCGTCGACGGCGCGGAAGTGGCCCGCTGGGAAGCCCCCCGCATTCGCACCACAAACACCCACGGCACGGGCTGCACGCTCGCCTCGGCGATCGCCACCTATCTCGCGCGCGGCGATCCGCTGAAGAAGGCGGTCGTGCGCGCACGGCAATTCGTGCGGATGGCGATCAAGGATGCGCCCGGTCTCGGCGGCGGCCACGGTCCGATGGGCCAGCAGCGCATAAGGCTCGACCTCGGCCCCGGCGCGCGTTTCAACCAGGTCACCATCGGCATGGCCGATTATGCCGCGTCGCGCGATTTCTACGCGCTGCTCGGCCTCAGGCAGATCGTCGGTACCGACGACGCGCATTATGCCCGCTTCGAAGCGGCGGGCGGCGCGACGCTGTCGATCGAATCCGGGGCACGGCCCATCCTGTTCTTCGAGTGCGAGGGCCTTGATGCCGAGGTCGCGCGGTTGCAGGAGGCCGGCGTGACCTTCGAGCAACTTCCGACCGATCAACCATGGCTGTGGCGCGAAGCGCGCCTCACCGATCCGGCCGGCAATGCCGTCTGCCTCTACCAGGCCGACGAGAACCGGCGTTTTCCGCCCTGGCGGCTGCCCGATGCCTAGCCTCAAACACGAAAAGCTCTGCCTCGCCCCCGTCGCCGGCGTCGACGAGGCCGGGCGCGGGCCGCTCGCCGGGCCGGTGGTCGCGGCCGCCGTCATCCTGCCGGCACGGGGCATTCCGCGCGGCATCAACGATTCGAAGCAACTCTCCGCCGCCGAGCGGGCGCGCCTCCACGACCGGCTGCGCGACTGCGCGATCATCGGCATCGGCATTGTCGAGGCCGATGAGATCGACCGGCTCAACATCTATTGGGCGACGATGAAGGCGATGGAACTGGCGGTCGAAGCGCTGGGCTGCGCGCCAGGGCATGTGCTGGTCGATGGCAACCGCCTGCCGCGCTGGGGCCATGCCGCCACCGCCATCGTCAAGGGCGATGCGATCAGCCTGTCGATCGCCGCCGCCTCGATCATCGCCAAGCACACGCGCGACACGATCATGATCGCGCATGCCAAATCACATCCGCATTATGGATGGCATTCTAACAAGGGCTATGGCGCGCCGGATCATCTGCGCGCCTTGCGCGAACACGGGCCCTGCGCGCTGCATCGTCGATCTTTCGCACCAGTCGCGCAAGCTTCGCTGCCATTATGAGTCTTTTTCGCCACACACCATGTTTGGTGCCTGTGGATAACTCCGGACTCAACATCTGGCATACGTCCTAAAATGTTCCGGTTTGTTAACTATTTGTCAGTGATACCCGTTAACTAAGTTCTCCTTGACCGGAGTCCGCACATTCTCATTGGATGGGCGTAACGAACGCGGGGACACGACAAATGGGGCTTATCGAGACGATCAAGCGGGCCGGCACGCGCGCCGACGCGCCGGCGGTGGAAGCACCGCTGGCGGCGCTGCCGCTCGATACGATCATCATGCAGGACTGCATCACCGCGATGCGCTCGCTGCCGGCCAAGTCGGTCGACATGATCTTCGCCGACCCGCCCTACAACCTCCAGCTCGGCGGCGATCTCAGCCGGCCCGACGGCAGCCATGTCGATGCCGTGACCGACGACTGGGACAAGTTCGACAGCCTCGCCATCTACGACGCCTTCACCCGCGCCTGGCTGAGCGAGGCGCGCCGCATCCTCAAGGACAATGGCGCGATCTGGGTGATCGGCAGCTATCACAACATCTTCAAGGTCGGCTCGGCGATCCAGGATCTCGGCTATTGGATCCTCAACGATATCGTGTGGCGCAAGGCCAATCCGATGCCCAATTTCAAGGGCACGCGCTTCACCAACGCGCATGAGACGCTGATCTGGGCGTCGATGGGCGAGAAGGCGAAATACACCTTCAATTATCGCAGCATGAAGACCCTGAACGACGAACTGCAGATGCGCTCCGACTGGGAATTCCCGATCTGCGGCGGGCAGGAGCGGTTGAAGAAGGACGGGGTAAAGGTTCACCCGACGCAGAAACCCGAGGCGCTGATCTACCGCATCCTGCTGGCCTGCACCAAGCCGGGCGATGTGGTGCTCGACCCCTTCTTCGGCACCGGTACGACTGGCGCAGTGGCCAAGCGCCTCGGTCGCCGCTGGATCGGCATCGAGCGCGAGGGCGTCTATGTTGACGCCGCGCGCGAACGCATCGACGCCGCGCTGCCGCTCGACGAATCGGCGCTGACCACGATGCAGTCACCCAAGGCCGCGCCGCGCGTCGCCTTCGGCACGATCGTCGAGAATGGCATGCTGATGGCCGGCGCCGTGCTGAGCGACGCAAAACGCCGCTACCGTGTGACGGTGCGCGCCGATGGCTCGGTGCTGGGCGCCGACGGCACGACGGGCTCGATCCACAAGCTCGGCTCGACGGTTCAGGGCGCGCCCGCATGTAATGGCTGGACCTTCTGGCATTATGAGACGCCCGACGGGCTCAAGCCGATCGATGCGCTGCGCCAGGAATATCTGCTGGCGACGCAGATCTAGGCGCGCTCTGCCAGCAGGCGCCGCGCGCCTTCCTCGCCCCAGCGCATCACCACATTGTGGTTCCAGGCGAAGACCGGGCGAAGTAGCGGGGCGAACAGGCGCATCCAGGGCTTGGCGACGTCGACCCGCCAGTCGTAGCGGACATGCGTGCCGCCGGCCTCTTCGCGCAACGTCCAAATGCCGGTGCCGTCGAGGTCGCCTGACGCGCGGCCCTCGCTCAGACGGCCGGGTTCGATCCGCACCAGTTTGACGTCGAAGGCGATGGTGTAGGGCAGGGCCGTCGCCCAGCTCAGCCGGCGTACCGTGCCGATGCCGTCAGCGTCGCCGGCCGTGAGCATCTCCACCTTGCGCACCGCGCGCCACCAGGACGGCCAGTCCTCGACGTTTTCAATCAGCGCCCAGACGCGCTCGATCGGCGCATCGAAATGCCAGTCGGTGACCAGCACGAATTGTGTCGTCGTCATCGTTCGTCCCCTGTCCGGCGCACAGCTACGGCGGAGGTGCGCGCTCGGTTGCAAGATTCCCTCATGCGTGACGATCGTCTAGGGCGGAGGTCATGGTCCAGGACACAAGCCTCCATCTTCGCCCGATCCAGTTCGTCGATACGCCGATCGGCCACGACGGCGAGGTTGCCCGGCTCGCCGGCGGGATGCTGTGGTTCACCGCCTATGAGGTGATCGAGGGCGCGACGCGCCGCACCGTCGCGGTCGCCGATTTCGAGCACGCGCTGGGCGCCAACGACCGTGCCGTCACGCTGCACCGCGCGATTACCGCGCCGCGCCCGGCGCTGACGCTCGGCGAGCGTACCCTGCGCTTCGACCAGCCGCAGGTCGCCGCGATCCTCAACGTCACGCCGGACAGCTTTTCCGATGGCGGCAAGCGCGAGGGCGACCCGGCGGGCGCCGCGGCGGCCGGCGTCGCAATGGCAGCGGCGGGCGCGGCGCTGATCGATGTCGGCGGCGAATCGACCCGCCCCAATGCGCCGCTGGTGTGGGAAGGCGACGAGGCGAAGCGCGTCGTACCGGTGATCGAGCGACTCGCCGCGAGCGGCACCCTGGTCTCGATCGACACGCGCAAGGCGATGGTGATGGAGGCCGCGCTCGGTGCCGGCGCGCGGATCGTCAACGACGTGTCGGCGCTGTTGTGGGACGACCGCGCGCTGGGCGTGGTGGCCAAGGCCGGCTGCCCGGTAATCCTGATGCACTCGCCCGACCCGAAAAAGGGTCCGCATGGCGGCAGCGGCTACAGCAATGTGCTGACCGAGGTGTTCGACTGGCTCGACGCGCGCATCTCCGCCGCGGTCGCCGGCGGTATCGAGCGCTCGCGGATCATCGTCGATCCCGGAATCGGCTTCGGCAAGTCGCTCGCCGACAATCTCGCGCTGATCAATGGCCTGGCGCTGTTCCACGGCCTGGGTTGCCCGATCATGCTCGGCGCGAGCCGCAAGCGCATGATCGGCGCGCTATCCAACGAGGCGCCGGCCGACGCCCGCCTTGGCGGCAGCCTCGCGCTGGCGATGAAGGGGATAGAGGCCGGCGTGCAGTTGCTCCGCGTCCATGACGCGGCGGAGACGGTGCAGGCGATCCATATCTGGCGCGGCCTGCGCGATCAGGCGCTGGTCGGGCGGTAGAGCGCACCTGCTTACCTGCGCAGGAACACTGCCGGGCAGGATTCGCTTGGCAGCGCCACAGCTGTCGACATCGGCATGAGTTCTACAGGTTGTGGAAAGGCGCGCGCTAGTGATGACTTCCCTGGCGCGGCGGGCAGTTGGTCGGCTTGCTGGCGAGGTCCATCTGGAACCGAACCTCCTCAGCGGCGCGCTGCGCGAGCCACAGGCGCCGTTCGGCGAGATCGCGCGCCGCCACCGCCGCGTTGCGTTCACGGACGGCCACCTTTTCGGAAAGTATCGCGGCGTTGCGCGCCTTCACGGCGATCCCGGCATAAGTGAAGGCGGCGATCGACAAACCGCTGAGCAGGATGATGAGAATGGTCGCGAAGGTGCCCACGGCCGCGGCGATCTTTCGCCGTCGCCGTTGTTCGCGGTCGTACAGGCTGCCATAATCGACGCCGAGCAGGCCGGCGATCAGCTTGAGCTTGACGACCTTGCGATCGAGCTTCTGCAGGTCCGGGGCGAGCGGTTCGAGGGTCTGCGCGCGATCGAGCTCGCCGTCGGGCCCCAGCGGGTGAAGCAGTGCCGCCGGGAAGCATTCCTGATCCTTGCTGCCCGGCGTGCCCTGGGTGATGACGGCAAAGACCGGAGCGCCGGGATTGAGCGTTCTGAAGGTGCGGATTTCCTTGTCGACCCAGATCGATCGCGCGGCGGCCGGCGAGCAGATGACGATCAGCGCGTTGGATTTGGCGAGCGCGCCGTGCAGCTTCGGTCCCAGTTCGGCCGCCCCGGCGAGCTCATCCTCGTCGCGAAATACCGGGCGCAGGCGTGCCGGCACTTCGCCGAAATCGCCGCCCGTGCCGACCAGCGCGCGCGGCACGCGATAGGTTTCGATGGCTTTATGCAGCCAACGGGCGCAATCCATGTCGCGATGGCTGTAGCTGATAAAGGCGGCGAAACGGGGCCGGGCCGGGGCGAGAATGTCCTCGATCTGGCCGGCTGCCATCCGGCCCAGCTCGACGCCCGTCGATGCGATGGGCTTGCCGAGCGATGAGATTTTGCTCACGTATCTTGCAAAGAAACGTTTGAGGGGTGCTGACATGAAGATGAAACTCCTAGCCCTTGCCTGTATGGCCTTCGCCACCGTCGGCGCGGCTGGCCAGACGACGGCCCCATCGACCTCGCAGCCCCCATCCATACCGGAGGAGAAGACAAAGGTCGCGCCTGATCCCTTCGCCCAGGCGCTGGCGGCGCGCAGCGTTGCCGATTTCGCGCGGCGCGAGCGCGATCCGGTCGCGATGATCATCGCCGCGCGAATGCTGCGCGAAATCCCCTTTTCCGATCCCGAAGAAAGCGCCGCTGGCTTCACGCCGGCCGGGCTGTTCGCCGAGGCGAAAGTGCTGGCCAGGGGTGACGCGATGTTGCTGACGCAGATCAGCGTGGCGCAAGCGACCGCCAGCCGCGGCGTCAGCGAATCGGCGTTCGGCAAGGGCCTGGTGCGCAGCGTTCAGACCGTCAATCCGCGTTCCGGCTATCAGTTTACGGTGCAGGCCAAGGGTGGCGAGCCGCTGCGGGTCGGCGCGATTGGCGACATCGGGACCGCCCTGTTGATGCGGATTCAGGACGGTGCCGGGCGCACCGTCTGCCTTGACGACAATGGCGATTATGGGCCGGTCTGTCAGCTGACGCCGAAGTCGGCGGGGAAATATCGCATCGACATCGTCAACAAGAGCGGGGTCAAGAGCCGAGCGGTCATCCTGAGCAACTAGGACCGATCGCCGCTCGACAGGGGCGCCCGCTTCAACGCCGCCGCGAACCGAAGCAGCGTCGGCACGGGACGCAATGGCCGCGCAGCGGGAAGGCCTGGCGATCAATCGCCGGTGTAAAGTTCACCGATCGATAGCGAGCCCTGTCCCCGGGCAGAGGCGAGCGCATCCTTGATCGGGCCAACCAGCCGTTCCGCAGCACGCTGATTCTCCGTGCTGCGCAACATGCCGCGAAGGATTGTCGGGTCGGTTGGCGTGACGACGGCGATCACATGGTCCGCACCGAAAGGCGCGACGACCTGATTCTCGATCAACGGCATTTCCGCCTCGTTGCCGAGCAGGCCCGCGCCGTCATGGGCCAGCGGATAGAGCGTCTGGACCGTGCCGTCCGCAGCGATGTCGAACAGTGTCAGATAGCGGGGTTGCATGGCGGTGGCGGGAGACTTGTCGTGCCGGATCGCGATCATGACAGAGGCACCGGTCGGATAGCGCGCGCCATTGGGCTTTGGGCCAATGGCGACGGCGACTTTTCCTTCGGAAAGGAATGGCCGCAACTGTTCGACGGCGTTCCATTTCTCGACCACGCCGCGCAGTGCGGAGATCGTCGTGACATTCTGCGCGACCGCATCGCCGGACCGGCGCAGCACCACGCCCTTCGCGCTGTCCCACACGAAATCCGCCTGGCCACGATCGCCGACCGCTCGCCACGGAAGGCCGGCGGCGGCGAGCTGCTTCCCGATCGCGTTGTCGAAGGCGAAGACCGCAGGAAGCGATGCAGGCGGCGCAACGATCGGGGCCGGCGGCACAATAGCGGGCGTTGCGAACAGCGTCTCCGTCGCCCTGCCGGCAGGGATATGCGCCGCGCTTTCCTGCCGCTGACTGGTAAGGGCACGCACTTGCGAATTCAGATAGACCGCCAGCTCGTCAACCGTGATCCGCCCATCCGCATTGAGGTCCGCCGCCAGCGCCTTTCCGTCCGCGCCCCGCGCGGTCAGGCCCTGTTCGAACGAATAGGTGAGCAGGCCGCGGGAGGGCGCACCCTCCACCGGGAGGGGCGCTTCGAGTGCGAACTGGTCGTCCAGCGCCGCGCCGATATAGATGACATTGGGCAGGTCGGCACGAGTCAGCGAACCGCCAGCGATCGTTTCCTGACCGTCCAGTACGCCGGGAAAGCGCGGGGCGGGGCGCGCGACGAGAGCAAAGTCAGCTGTGTCGCCGCGAAACGCCAGGCGCGGCGTGAAGTGATAGGCGCGCTTGTCGATCGATCGGTTCAACGTCCCGGAATGGCACGCGTCGGCGACCATCAGGACCTGGACGTTGCGGGGAATGTAGCGCGCCATCCAGGCATAAAAGTCCTTGTCGACGATGAAGCGCTCGACATCCTGCTTCTCGGGGTCGAACCCGGCGAGCGGCAGGAACTGGTCGAGATCGCCATCGGCTGTTCCCTTGATCGCCGCATCCGCCTGCGCGCCATGCCCGGAATAATAGACCAGGATCCAGTCCCCTGGTTTCGAGCGAAGGCCAATTGCGTGCAATGCCGTTTCGACGGTCGTGCGTGTGACCTGATCATTTTGCAACACGGTGACGTCGGTCGCGCCTTCCTGCCGGACCAGCGCTTCCATCGCACTCAGATCATTTTCGGGACCCTTCAGATCCGGGATGACGGGCGATTGAAACTTCCAGACGCCGACCAGCAGCGCGCGCGTTTCAGCCGTCCCGGGCAAAGCGGTGACGGTGGCGAACAGCGCCAAGGCAAATGTGGCATATCGGCACCATAGTGTGCCCCTCATGCATCAAGTCCCTGTCTTTTCAGTTGCGGTTCCATCAAACTAGACATACTCCGGGCAGGCAGGAATTACGAACGGAAATGCCCGAATTCGACTTAGCGAGGTTGGGCGATGAAGAATTGGACGAAAACCGCATTTGCCGTGTTGATTGTGGTAGCGGGAGGGGGCAGTTTTTACAGCGTCGCCGCGCAGGTGTCCGGCGATAATGTGCGGTCGCGTGGTGTGATGATCTTGCGGCCGAACGCGACGCCGACGCCGGTCGCGACACCGACTCCCGCTCCGACACCCGTGCCCAACCCGATTCCCACTCCGGCGCCGATTCCCACCCCGGCGCCGACCCCCGTGCCGGTGAGGCCCGTCCCGGTGGCGCCGCCGTTGCCGGTGGTCAAGGATTGCCCGCGTCCCTTTGCGCACCCCGATCTGGTGCTGGACGGGAGCGCCGGTTTCGACCGCGCGCTGAAGCGCCGGCTTTCGTCGCATCGAGGGCGGGTCGTGATCGACCTGGTCAATCCCTACACCGTCGATGGCACGCCGCCCGCCCAATTGGTGCCCTGGATCGCCGAGGTGAGGTCGTCGGGCGGCCTGGTCCGGGTCGAAAGCTATTGCCAGGTGAGTCGCGGGTTTTTCGGTAATTTCTTTAAAAAGCTGTTCTCGGGCAGCGGTAATGCAAAGCCCTATCAGGCCGCGGACCGGTATGATGTGGTGTTGCATCTCGATGGGCTCGACCAGAAGGTCACGCAGATCGAATTCGCGCCGCGAGCTGCGCAATGATCGGGCGAGCGACGAGATGGCGGCAGTGGCTCGGCAGTCTGGTCGTCCTGTTCTGCCTCGCCCTGGCCGCCCCCGTTGCCGCGGCCCCGAAAGGGCCGCGCCTGGCGCTGGTGATGGTCAATGGCGCCTATCAGAATTTCGATCGGCTCGGATCAACCTATGCCGATGGCGACAAGATCTCGGATGCGTTGAACGCGACCGGATTCGTCGATGCGTCGGGAAGCGGCAAGGTGCAGAATCGCCGCGACCTGACGCTGACCCAGATGCTCGCGGCGATCACCCAATTTCGTGAGGCGCTCAGGGCGGCGGGGCCGGAGGCTTTCGGCGTGCTCTATTTTTCGGGCCATGGCGCGGCGCTGGGCAGTTTCGGCGACGTCATGCTGATGCCGATCGACGCCACGCGCGACGTATCGGTCGAGGCGCAGAAAATGACGCGCGCCCAACTGACCAAGGCGCTGCTCGGATCGGGGGCGAAGAATATCCTGATCGTACTCGATATGTGCCGCAACGTGCTCGACGCGCCGCCGGCACTGGCGGCTGCGCAGGCGGGGGCCGAACCGGGTTCCATGGGCGGGATCGGCGATGTGAGCGGCAGCAAGGGATTGAAGCGCATTGTCCGCCAGTCGGATTCGCCGGTGCGGCCGGATCAGGGTTATCTCGTCGCCTTTTCGACCAGTGCTGACCAGGTCGCCTTCGACGATGGCACTTTCTCGAAAGTGCTGGCCGAGGAAATCCGCCGGCCGCAGCAGAATATCGCCGATGCGCTGAAGCGCACGTCCGATCGCGTCGCGCTGAAGGCCGGCAAGAATTTCCAGAAGCCGACCTTCGACTATGGCCTGCAGGGCGCGCCGCCGTGTTTCGTGACGTGCGATGCCAACAATCAGGATCGTTTTTACGACTGCGCCAACTGCCCTTATATGCGCGTCGTGCCGGCCGGCACCGCGACGATCGGATCCCCGACGTCGGAGCCCGGACGCGCCCGGGACGAACCGATCCAGGCCGAGGTCGTGCTCGCCAAGCCGTTCGCGCTCGGCGTCTATGAGGTTACGGTCGCGGAATGGATGGCGTGCGTGCGCGACAAGGCGTGTCGGGCGATCTCCGACTGGTCGAAGGAAAATCCCAATCCCTTGATTCCCGCCACCGGCATTGCCTTTGAAGACGCCCAGGCATTTGTTGCCTGGCTGTCGGTCCAATCCGGGCTGCCCTATCGCTTGCCGACCGAGCAGGAGTGGGAATATGCCGCCCGCGCCGGAACCACCACGGCCTTTCCCTGGGGGGACGAGATCACCCCGAGCGAGGCCAATTATGACCAGACGGCGAGCTACCGAAAGTCGCCGACCGCGCCGTATCGCGGTTATCCCGAGGCGGTGAACGCTTATCCGCCTAATGGCTTCGGGTTCTACCAGATGCAGGGCAATGTCTGGGAATGGTCGGCGGGCTGTCTGGATACGGGGTGCAGGAGCCGGGTGGCGCGCGGCGGCTCGTTCGAAAGCACCCCGGCGGAATTGCGCGCTGCAAATCGCTTCGCTATCGCCGGGGGCAAGAAACGCGACGACCTGGGCTTGCGTGTCGCGCGCGACCTGAATCCGGATGAGGTCGTGCAATAGCGGGGCGGATCGGGGTTTTGTACGATACAATGCCCGCGCAAAAATCAGTGCGCGGGGTAACTAGCGAAGGGGGAGTATATGACACGCTTTCAAATGACCGGGCTGCGGCTGCTGGGTGCGGCCGCGATGCTGATGCCTGTCGCCGCACAGGCGCAGATCCAGGGCCATCAGGCGGTTGCGCCTCGCTATGGCAGTCCCAACAGCATGCAGTTCCAGGCGACGACGATCGCGCTGGACCTTTCGACGATTGACGACGATCGCGCCGATGCGGATGCCACGCCCGAGTCCCGGGATGCCGACACGATCGGCGGCGCCTTCACCTATTTCGGCGCCGGCTTTCAAAAGGGCCAGCGCTTCGAAGGGCGGTATCAGCATCAGCGCCGTCTTGGCGAAGGCACGCGCGCCCGGCTTCTGATCGATCTCCCGCTGGCGGTGGTGCACGCCGACAAGTTCGTCGCGTCAGGGTTCACCTTTACCGGGGGGACCGCCGTTTACGGGACACTCAGTGCCGGCGTGGAACTGCCGGTCAAGCCCAACTGGTTGATTACACCGCGCATTGCCTACAGCAATCTGCAGGCCGGGCAATTCTTTGACGGCGACGGCGAATTGCTGACAGCGTCGGTTACCAGCCGCTTCAAGATCGCCAAGGTCGGGCGCGGCGATCTGACGATCGGCAACATGGCCTCCTATACGCGGACGATCGACACGTTTCTGGCGCGGCAGCCATTCTTCTCGGTCACCAGCAACTATGTGCTGCGCAACGGCCTCGCCTATCAGTTCCCCTTGAAATCGCGCTTCATGGGTCGGCAGACCTCGATCCGCGCCTCCTACGTCTTCACCTATACCGGCGGCGCGCAATTCCTGCCCTATCGCCAGTTTCATGAATTGGGTGTCAATTTCGGCGTCCGCACGCGAGAGGCGGAGCAGAAGAATGGTTTCGAGCAAATGCGCGTCGGCCTGCTCTATACGCACGCCAGGCACGAATTCGACACCAAGTCGGGATATGACGCGGTCACGTTGACCCTCGGCTATCGTTTCTAGGCAAAAATCAAGCGGGGGCGCGCCATGCGGCGAATTGGTCTTGCTATCGTCCTGTCCCTGACCGGGGGCATGCTGGGCGCGGCCGCGCTTTCCGCTGATACCGATGAGGTGCCGGTCTTCATGACCGGCGCCGAGCCGATCAGCCACGACGACTATAACCGGCTGCCCAAACTGGGGAAATTTCGCGCCTGGCTGCCCAAGAAGGTGGATCTGAGCGCGATCTTTCCCCTGCCCGGCAATCAGGGTGGGCAACCCAATTGCGTTGCATGGGCCACCACCTATGCGGCGCGCAGCTTTCTCAACGGCAAGAATCTCGGCCATCAGCCGGTCGTTCCCGCGGAACAATTGAGCCCAGCCTATGTCTATAATCGGCTGCGGCCCCCCGGCTCGGCCTGTAGCAGCACGATCCGGATCGTCGATGCGCTGAATTTGTTGCAGACCGAGGGTGTCGTCAGCCTTGCCGATTTTCCGGACGACATGCGCAACTGTCCGATGCCGGCGCCGCGCTCACTGCAGGAAAAGGCAAGCGCCTTCAAGCTGGCGAGCTGGCGCGCGATCGACCGGGAGATTCCCGGCGACTGGCAGACGCCGGTCGTCCTTGACGATATCAAGGGCGCGCTCGCCCGCCAGGAGCCGGTGGTGTTTGCGATGCCGATCGCGAAGGACTGGTTCGCGCTGCGCGGCGATGCCGTCTATGCCCATGCCAGGCCCGAAACGGCCAATTTTCACGCGATGGCGCTGGTCGGCTATGACGAGGACAAGCAGGCTTTTCGCGTCATCAACAGCTGGGGTCAGAATTGGGGCGACCATGGCTATGCCTGGATCGGCTATGATACGTTCAAGCTTCTCGTTGCGGAGGCCTATGCGATGGAGGCGCCGAGCGGCCCGGCCCCGGCCGCGTCCGTCGCCACGGCACAGCAGCGGTTCGACGCACTGGCGGCAAAGCTGCCCTGTGGCGCCATCACGGTGAGCAGGCCTGGCGGCCGTCTGACCGTGTCGGGCTTTGGCGGCGGCCAGGATTCGGTCACCGAACTCAAATATGCCGCCCTGGCGCTGGATCCCAGGGTGGATTGGAAGGTCAGCGTCAATGCCTGGCCGCAGTGCGAGGCGCAGCTGACGCTCGCCGGCGCGCTCGCTACGGGCGTGGGCCAGATGGCGTTGTCGATGCAAAGCGACACCGGCCAGCGTATCGCGGGCGAGCCGATCCAGCTCCACGCTGGCGACAAGTTCGGGATCGTCGCGGAAATCATGCCGGTCCGCCCCTATTTGAGCGTGGTCTATCTCCAGGCCGATGGCAGCGCGGTCGAACTGTACCGGGGCGTGCCGGCGCCCGGACCCGATCGGCGGCGGATCGTCAATATCGGGGCGGGCGGCACGAAGGAGGTCCGTTTTCAGGTCGGCCCGCCATATGGCAATGAAAGCGTGATCGCGATCGCGTCGGCCCAGCCGCTATTCGGCCCCGAGCTCGAGGACTATGCCACCGAGCGGCAGTTCCTGACTGGCCTGCGTGCCAAGCTGGCGAGCGCGCCGAAGGGATCCGTCTCGGCCATGGTGATGCGCATCCGCAGCAAGGAATGACAGCGCCGTTGACCGGCATGGGCAGACCAAAACGACCCCGACGGGCGATCCACGTGCCCGAAGTCGCGCCGGTGGCGCGGGTGGCGGCGGTGCTCGCGGCGTTCCTGCTGGGCATGTGGGGTTTCTCGGTCGCCTATGCACGATTGGGGCAGCATCCCGGCCTGGTCAGCGAGGCCTGGCTGGCGGTGCGTCTGATCGTGGGGAACTTCCCCGATGAGCTTGAGGGGCGGGATCTGCCGCTGAGCCTCGACATCGCGCGCTGGGCATTGCCGCTCCTGACCTTCTGGTCGTCGATGGCGCTTGCCTGGGCGCAAATTCGCAACCCGTTGCGGATCGCGCTGATGCGCCACCGGGGCGAGCATCTCGTCGTCGCCGGCGATGCGGGCCTTGCCCGTCAGCTCGCCGCCAGCGAACTGAATGAAGGACGTCGGGTGCTGCTATGGTCGACCGACCGCCGCGCCGATTGGGTGGCCGATGCGCTCGATCTGGGCGCAGGCAATATCGAGGCCAAGGGCGAAACGCTCTCGGTCGAGAAGCTCGGTCTCGACAAGGCGCGTGGCGCGGTGCTGGTCGCGCCCGACGATAGCGGCAACACCGCGCTCGTCGCGCGGGTGATGGCGCAGGCGGCACTGGGCCGGCCCGCGGGCGACCCGCTGAACGTGATTGCCCGGATCGACAATCTCGACCTGCGGCGAGGGGTCGAGGAGCGCTTCGATCGCGCCGATCGTTCGGCGGCGCGCGTTCGGTTCGTCTCGCTTCCCGACATCGCCGCGCGCGAACTGTTCGTCGAACGGCCGCTCGATGGCTTTCGCCGGCTGGGGGATCCCGGTCGAACGCTCTTCATCCTCGGCTATTCGCCGGTGATCGTGCGCTATCTCCTTCGGCTGCTCGCCGGCGGCCATTTCCGCGACGGCGTGAAACCGCGGATCATCATCGTCGATCCTCGTAGCGAGGAGAGCAAGGCGGCGTTCCAAACGGGAAATCCCGGCGCCGACCAGTTGTCGCCGGTCATATTCGAGCAGGCGGTGATCGACCAGGCCGCGCAGGGCGGGCGCATCATCGCTGATCTGACGCAGCGCCATGGGCAGCCGGTCGCGATCGTCATCGATTGCGGCGACGACGCGCGATCGCTGGCGCTCGCGCTGGCGCTCGACACCCATTATGCCAGCGCCGATGCGGTCAGCCCGCCGATCCATGTCCATCTCAGGTCGCAAGGCGATGCCGGACTGAGCGTGTCGCTGCATGGCTTTGGCGGGCTCGACAATGTCGCGGACCCCGAAATGCTGCTGCAGGAACGGCATGATGCGTTGGCGCGCTCGATCCATGATTTCTACCTCGAGGGCCGGCTGGAAGAAGGCGGTCGGCTCGGTTCGCGTGCATCGATGCGCGAGTGGGAGGATTTGCCCGAGACCTTCCGCGACGACAATCGGCTGGTGGCGGATTGCTACCAGCTGAAATTGCGCGACATCGGCGCGCGCCTGGTCGATGGCGCCGGCACGCCGCTTCGCTTCGACGATGCCGAACTGGAGGAACTGTCGCGCGCTGAGCATGATCGCTGGATGGCGGCGAAACTGGTGGGAGGCTGGGTCTATGGCCCGACCCGCGACGATGCCGCGCGGCTTCATCCCGACATCGTCCCCTATGACGATCTGAGCGAGGCCATCAAGGACCTGGATCGCGAACAGATCCGGGTGATGACCCGCCTGCTGGGCGTGGCCGGGCGGCGGGCGGTGCGTGTCCTGTCGGTCGGGCTCGATCCGGGGGATGGCCCCGGACTGGCGGCGGGGCTTGCCGGGGTGCTGCAGCGGTTGACCGAACATTATCCCGATCGCGTGCCGCTGGTGACGGGTGTGCTCGCCCATGCGCCATCGCGCGAGGCACTGCTCGCCGCCGCGGCGCTTGGATTGCCCGTCCGGCTGTTCGTGTCGGGCAACATCCAGGCGTTGATCGACACCCTTCCCGCCGGGCAGCGCGGCCCGGTCTGCGCGCTTGTGCGGGACGCGGATTCGATCGTTGCGGTTAGCGCCGCCGGCGATGCGCCCGCCGCGCTTCACGCGGAGGCCGCATTGTTGCTCGCGACCGCGCCGATCGCCGGCGCCTCGTGCCCGGTCGTGATCCTCGACGGATCGGGCGCGATCGTCGAATCGCCGTGGCGCCGATGATCGCGCTCCGTTCGTCGATAGGCTCGGTCGGCACCGCCACCTGGCTGATCTGGCGATCGATTCGCGCCATGGCCCGGCAGTTGCTGGCGGGCGATCCGCTCGCCGAGCGCGGCCTTGCGGACGCGCTGGGCCAGTTCGTCTGGACTCCGCTGCCTCGGCTGATGGCACTGGCCGGCCTGGTCGGCATCATCGCGGGCGTGTCGGCAGGGAAAATTCTCGCCCTGTATAACGCCGAACTGCTGGTTGTCGGCGCGTTGGTCGATGCGATGCTGCGCCAGATTCTGCCACTGGTGGTCGGCGTGTTCGCCTCGGGTAGCGTCTCGGTCGAGATCGCGTCCCGCCTGGGCGCGATGTCCCTGGCGCAGGAAATCGACGCGCTGGAGGCGATGGGACACGATCCCGTGGATCACGCGCTGGCGCCGCCGGCAACCGCGGTCATCGTCGCCACGCCGGTGCACATGGTTGCGGCCGCGCTCGCCGCGTTGATCAGCGCCGGGCTGGTGCTCAACCTGTCCGCCAACATTCCGGCGCGCACCTTGCTCGATCTGGTCTTTTCCGGCGCGGCGTCGGTGGCCCTGCTGACGGGGGTCGCCAAGGTGCTGCTGTTCGCCCTGATCGCGCTCGGCGTCGGTGCCGCGGTCGGCAGCAGGCCGGTGCGGAGCCCCGGCCAGATCGGGCGGCGCGCGGGGCAGGCGTTCACCGCCGGATTGCTCGGCATTTTCGCCGCTGGCGCGACATGGGCCGCGCTGGGGTGAACGGCGACGCGGTCCTCGCCTTCGAGGAAGTCGCCTATGTGACGGGCGGAATCAGGCTGTTCGATGGCCTGAGCTTTTCCCTCGGCCCCGCGGAGCGGCTGGCGATCCTGGGCGGCAGCGGCGACGGCAAGTCGATGATCGCCCGCCTCGCCATCGGGCTGGCGCGGCCGCTCTCAGGCGCGGTGCGGCTGTTCGGCGCCGATCTTGATACGCTCGGCCAGGAGGAATTGCGGGCGCGCCGCGCCCGGTGTGGGTTGACCGTCCAGGGAGGCTCGCTGCTCGGTAGCCTCAGCGTCGAAGACAATTTATGGCTGAGTCTGGGCGCCGTGGCGGGTGCCAGGGCGCGCTTGCGGCGCAAGCTCGACCGGATCCTGCTCGAATTCCAGCTCGAACATGTCGTTGGGGTGGTGGCCGATGCCTTGTCGGCGGGCGAGCGTCGCCGCGTCGAACTGGCGCGTGCCTTTCTGCGCGATCCCGACCTCGTGATCCTCGATGAACCGCTCGACGGCGCGCGTGCCTATGCTGATCGGCTCGAGGCGCAGATAAGGCGCCAGACGGTCTCGCGAGGCCGCGCGTTGTTGCTGCTCACCCAGGATGCCGACCTGGCGGGCCGGCTATGTGACCGCGTGTTGCGACTGGACCGAAATCGGCTGGTTCAACAGGCAGGCGCGGGCGCGGAGCCGGTCGCCATCAGCTGAACCACTCCTTCGACTGCGGTGCCGATCGCTCCTTCAAAGGCGCGCGCGCGCAACGTCGCCGAGGCGGTGTCGATCGGCATGCTGCCGCAGAAGCTGCCGCTGCGGGTGATCTTGCCGTCTTTCACCACGGTCGCGTCGAACGCGACGACCGCCCGCGCCGCGCCGCCCGCGCCAGCCTCTTCGAAGCGGGTCAGGACGATCGCAATGCGCTGATCCGCCGGTACCGGCACCGCTGGTCCGCTGACGGTGACGAAGCGTGTTTTCAGACCGGCAACGAGCGCGCGTTCGATGACCCGTGGCGGCGGCTCCTCCCAAAAGAGGCTCGCCGCCTGGCGGATTTCCCCCGGCGCCGCGCTGTCGATATAGGCGTAACGAAGTGCGGCCGTGACGCCACGCGCCTGCACCGGTGCCACTGCGATGCTTCCGGGCAGGTCCGGCGTCGCCGTGGGAAAGCCGGGGGAGAGTCGCATCGTCACCGGCTTGTCGGCCTTGCCGAGCGCGGCGCAGCCCGCCAGCGCGCCGCAGGCGACCAGCATGATGAAGGATGCGGCTTTCATGGCTTTGTTCCCGGGGCCGGCGGATCGGCATAACGCTGTCCGCGAATGACGAAGGTCGGATCGGCGGCAACCCGCTCGGTAAGCGCGCCGAGATTGTCGCTGACACGCTCCAGATTCGTGCTGGTCGAAACGAGCGACGCCGATGCGGCCTGCAGCATCGCCCGCGCCTCGCCGGCGCCGGCGTTGCCCTGCGACAACAGACCCTGGATGCTGGCCTGGTTCTGCGCGACCATGAGGCGGGTCTCCCGCAAGATGCCGTTCAAGGCGGTAATGTCGATCGTGGAGGCCCGCCCGCTCATTTTGCGGACATTGGCGAGGGTGAGGGCGATATCGCCCTTGCCGGGCGCGAGATTGCGATCGAGCTGCACCGACAGCGAATTGAGCGCCGCCAGCGTGCCGGTGGCGTTACGGGCGATCGTTGCCATATCGACCGCGCTGCCACCGCCACCGGTGCCCTGCATCATGGCCTGCAAGCGCTGCGCCATCTGGTTGGCAGTGCGCGCGACGTTGGCGGCTTCGCCAATGGCGGCGGCGGCGGTCTGGATCAGGTCGGGCGAGCGCCGGCAGCCGGTGAGAGGAACGCCCTGGGCGGGCACTGCCGCCAGTGGCTCGCAGCCGGCCGCCGTGAGCGCAGTTCTGCATAAGGCGGCCTGGGTTTCGACTGCGACGAGATCGATGCGCGGCGCGGTGAACGGGTTCGACGACGCGACCGAGATATAGGAACAGGCCGAGGGGCGCCACGCCTTCAGCACGTTCAGGCGGACGGCGAAGGTGCGCGTCGCCGGGTCGAGCGCGACCGAGCGCACTTCGCCGACCTTCGCACCGCGAAAGAACACCGGGGTACCCGTGCCGACGCCAGCGACATCGTCGAGCGCCGTCGCGAAGACCCGGTAGCGAAAAAATGGATCGGGTACCAGCGCAAGCACCGCGACGACCAGAATCGCCGCAAGGGCGGTCCCGAAACCCCAGCGAATCCGCGTTTTGGAATCCGGTTCCATGCCTCTTGCTCCCCCGTCACAACATTCGCCCGGGGTTTGCCCCTGTCAAGAATAATGGCGTGAAATCCCTGTCGTTCGCGAGGCGGTACGCGGGGGAGGATCGCGACAAACGGGACTTGCCGCACGCGCCGGCGAGGCGGAGGATCAGGCGAGGGGAATGCTGACCCGTGACATATCGCTATCCGCGCACGGCGCTGCTCGCCGGCGCGCTTGCCGGCCTGGCCCATCGGCGACGGCAAGGCGTGCAACGCCTTCGTTCCCGTCGTGCTGCGCGCCGCGACTGCCAGGGCGCGGATGAGGCAGGCGAAAGTCTATCCTTCACAACTTGCCTATCATTGTCGGCGTACGCACGCGGCGATGTATGGGTTCGAAAGGCAGTCTCACGCCGCGGCGTTGTCGATTCCCAGTTCGCCGAGCTTGCGGTACAGCGTCGAGCGCCCGATCCCCAGCCGCCGCGCGACCTCGGTCATGCGGCCGCGATAATGGCCGATGGCGAGGCGGATGACGTCGGCCTCGATCTCATCCAGCGCGCGCAGATTGCCGTCGGCGTGGAACAGCGTGACGCCGCCTGAGGTCGCCATCGGTGTGGGGCCGGGCACGCTGTGGCGCGCCGCGCCGAGCGCGGCGATCTGCGGGAAGTCGGCGCTGGTCAGCGCCGAGCCTTCGCACAGCACGGCGGCGCGGAACAGCGCGTTCTGCAGCTGGCGGACATTGCCCGGCCAGTCATATTTGCCGAGCAGGGCCAGCGCATCGTCGGTGATGCCGAGTTGGCACAGGCCGGGCTGCTGCGCGATCCGCGCCAGCAGATGGCGGGCCAGCGCCGGGATGTCGCCGGCGCGTTCGCGCAACGGCGGGATCGTCACCTGGACGACGTTGAGGCGATAATAGAGGTCTTCGCGGAAGCGGCCCGCCTCGACCTCCTCGATCAGGCGCTTGTTGGTCGCGGCGATGACGCGCACGTCGACCTCGCGCGGATGGCGCGCGCCGATCGGCTGGATCTCGCCCGATTGCAGCACGCGCAGCAGCTTGACCTGCGCCTCGAGCGGCATCTCGCCGACCTCGTCGAGGAACAGGGTGCCGCCATCGGCCTCGGCGAAACGCCCCATCTTGCGCTCGAACGCGCCGGTAAAGGCGCCCTTTTCATGCCCGAACAGCTCGCTCTCAACCAGGTTGGCGGGGATCGCGCCGCAATTGACCGCGACCATCGGCTTTTTGTTGCGTGGGGAAGCGGCATGGATCGCTTCTGCCACCACTTCCTTGCCGACGCCGCTTTCGCCCTCCAGCAGCACCGGCACGCGCGCCCGCGCCGCCTTGGCGGCAATGGCGAGGGCGGAGCGGAATTCGGGTGCCGAGCCGACGATCTCGTCGAAGGCGAGCAAAGCGGGGATCTTCTCGGTCAGCGGCCGCAGTTCGCCCGCCGCCTTGCCGGCCACCGCCGCGTCGAGCGCCGACAAGAGGCGCTCGGCGGCGAGCGGCTTGACCAGGAAATCGGTCGCGCCGGCGCGCATCGCGGCCACGGCTTGCGCGACCGAGCCATTGGCGGTGAGCATCAGCAACGGGAGGGCGGGGCGGCGCGTGCGGATCTCGCCGATCAGCGCGGTGGCATCGGCATCGGGCGCCCAGTGATCGAGCAGGACCGCGTCGAGCTGCATGCCGTCCTGCGTGCCGAGCATGGCGATCGCCATCTCGCCATCGGCGGCGAACACCGCGCGCCAGCCGCGTCGCGCGGCGATCGCGGCGACCAGCCGGCGCTGGGCGGGCTCGTCGTCGATCAGCATCAACAGTCGTTGTCCGTTGCGCGTCATGCCGCGTTTTCCCGTCATTCAAACCCAGGTCCAGCGAGTAACCATAGCCATTAGGTGTAAAAGCGGCCTTAAAGCGACCCATGACGGGACGAACGGGACAGGGCTTGAAGGAAGCAGGGCAGGCGCGCTAAGGCCGACGCAGGGCAGGGGCTTAGGCAGGGGTTTCGCAATGGCCGGCAATGGTGACATGAAGGCGCATGAATCGACCTATCACGGGGTGATGGGGTTGTTGAAATGGGGCGCGGTGGCCTGTTTCGTGATCGCCTTCGCGGTGATCTACCTGATCTCGCACAAGTAGGCGGCCGATGAAGATCGCCGTCCTCAAGGAACAGGCCGAGGGCGAGAGGCGCGTTGCCGCGACGCCGGAAACCATCAGGAAGTTCGCTGCGCTGGGTGCCGAGATGGCGGTCGAAAGTGGTGCCGGCACGGCAGCCTCCTATGCCGATGCCGATTATGAAGCGGCCGGCGCGAAGCTCGGCACGCGCGCCGCGACGCTGAAGGGCGCCGACATCATCCTCGGCGTGCAGGGTCCCGATCCCGCCGGCCTCGACGGCATGGCGACGGGCGCCTGGGTGGTCGCCGGATTAAACCCGTTTGGCGAACGCGCCCGGGTCGATGCCTATGCCAAGCTCGGCGTCGAGGCGCTGGCGATGGAATTCATGCCGCGCATCACGCGCGCCCAGTCGATGGACATATTGTCCTCGCAATCCAACCTCGCCGGCTACAAGGCGGTGCTCGACGCGGCGGCCGAATATGGCCGCGCCTTTCCGATGATGATGACCGCCGCCGGCACCGTCTCGGCGGCGCGCGTGTTCGTGATGGGTGTCGGCGTGGCCGGCCTGCAGGCGATCGCCACCGCGCGGCGCCTCGGCGCGCAGGTCTCGGCGACCGATGTGCGTTCGGCGACGAAAGAACAGATCCAGTCGCTCGGCGCCAAACCGGTCTTCGTCGAGAATGTCGCGGGCATCGAGGGCGAGGGCGCCGGCGGCTATGCCGGCGAGATGAGCCCGGAATATCAGAAGGCGCAGGCCGAACTGGTCTCCGGCCATATCGCCAAGCAGGACATCGTCATCACCACCGCGCTGATCCCGGGGCGCCCGGCGCCGCGGCTGATCTCGGCGGCGCAGGTCGCCAGCATGAAGCCGGGCAGCGTGATCGTCGATCTCGCTGTCGAGGCGGGTGGCAATGTCGAGGGCGCGGTCGCCGGCGAGGTGGTCACCGTCTCGGGCGTGAAGATCGTCGGCCACCGCAACGTCGCCGGCCGGCTGGCGGCGGATGCCTCGGCGCTGTTCTCGCGCAACCTGTACAATTTCCTGTCGACTTTCTGGGACAAGGAGGCCGGCAAGCCGGTGCTCGACGAGGAGATCGGCGACGCCGTGCGGCTGACCAGGGATGGTGCGGTCGTGAACCAGCGCCTGCTGGGCTGATAGGGGCTAAACCATGGACTTCATCTCGATCCTGTCGATCTTCGTCATGGCGTGCTTCGTCGGCTATTACGTCGTCTGGTCGGTCACCCCGGCGCTGCACACGCCGTTGATGGCGGTGACCAACGCGATCTCGTCGGTCATCATCGTCGGCGCGCTGATCGCCTCGGCGGCGATCGGGATCGGCGGCGGGGGCGCGACCTCGAAATGGCTCGGGCTGCTCGCGGTGACCCTGGCCAGCGTCAATATCTTCGGCGGCTTCGCCGTCACCGCGCGGATGCTGGCGATGTACAAGAAGAAGGATCGGCCTGCCGCGGCCAAACATTGATTTCGTCACCCCGGACTTGTTCCGGGGTCCACTCATCCACTTGCGCTGGTGGCGCGGTGGACCCCGGAACAAGTCCGGGGTGACGCTTGGGGGTTAAGGAATGGAACATTCGATCGCGGTGAATCCCTGGGCGTCGCTGGCCTATCTGGTGGCCGGCGTCTGCTTCATCCTCGCGCTGCGCGGGCTGTCGAGCCCGACCTCGAGCCAGCGCGGCAACCGCTTCGGCATGATCGGCATGGTGCTCGCGGTCGGCACGACGCTCGTCACGCATCTGCCGCGGATCGATCCGACGACGATCGATATGACGACGGCGGGCGAGATCCTCGTTGCCATCGCAATCGGCGCGGCGATCGGCCTCACCACCGCGCGCAAGATCGCGATGACCGACATGCCGCAGCTCGTTGCGGCCTTCCACTCGTTGGTCGGCATGGCCGCCGTGCTCGTCGCTGCAGCGGCGTTTCTCAATCCCGGCGCCTTCGGCATCGCTGCGGACGGTGTGATCTTCACCCAGAGCCGGATCGAGATGGGCCTCGGCGTGGCGATCGGCGCGATCACCTTCTCCGGCTCGGTCATCGCCTTCCTCAAATTGAACGGCAACATGGGCGGCAAGCCGATCATGTTGCCGGGCCGCCATGCGCTCAACCTCGCGGTGCTCGCCGGCATCCTCGGGCTGATCGCTTATTTCACCCAGGACCAGGCGCCGTGGATCTTCTGGACCGTCACCGGCCTGAGCTTCGCGATCGGCTTCCTGCTGATCATCCCGATCGGCGGCGCCGACATGCCGGTCGTGGTGTCGATGCTCAACAGCTATTCGGGCTGGGCGGCGGCGGCGATGGGCTTCACGCTGCACAATACGGCGATGATCATCACCGGCGCGCTGGTCGGCAGCTCGGGCGCGATCCTCAGCTACATCATGTGCCGCGCGATGAACCGCAGCTTCATCTCGGTGATCGCCGGCGGGTTCGGCGGCGACGATGCCGGCGGGGCCGCGGCGGCGGCGACCGACCGGCCGTGGAAGCGCGGCTCGGCCGAGGATGCGGCGTTCCTGATGAGCCAGGCCGAGCAGGTCATCATCGTGCCCGGTTACGGCATGGCGGTCGCCCAGGCGCAGCATGTGCTGCGCGAGATGGCCGACAAGCTGAAGGAAGAAGGGGTGCGCGTGAAATACGCGATCCACCCGGTCGCGGGGCGCATGCCCGGGCATATGAACGTGCTGCTGGCCGAGGCCAACGTCCCCTATGACGAGGTGTTCGAGCTCGAGGACATCAACTCCGAGTTCGCCCAGACCGATGTCGCCTTCGTCATCGGCGCCAATGACGTGACCAACCCGGCGGCCAAGACCGACAAGACCTCGCCGATCTACGGCATGCCGGTGCTCGATGTCGGCAAGGCCAAGACCGTGCTGTTCGTCAAGCGCAGCATGGGCGGCGTCGGCTATGCCGGCGTGGATAATGACGTGTTCTACATGGACAATACCATGATGCTGCTTGCCGATGCCAAGAAAATGGTGGAGGAAATCGTCAAGTCGCTGGGGTAGCGGCGAAATCAGGGGAGGGCCGGCATGCTGACGTTCGGATCCATCATCAACGGCGCGTTCCGCCATTTTCGTGAGCGGCCGCTGGCGGTGCTGATATGGGCGGCGCTCTACACGGTCATCACCTTTGGCTACACGCTGATCATGATGCCGACCATGGCCAGCCAGCTCGCCGATCTGCAGAACGGCAACGCGGCCGCGGGTATGGCATTCTTCGGCATGATGATGCCGCTCTACCTGATCATGCTCGTGCTCAGCCTGGTGCTGATCGCCGCCTCGTTGCGGACCCTCTTGCGCCCCGGCGAGGACAGCCTAGCCGGCCTGCGCCTCGGCATGGATGAGTTGCGCCTGCTCGGTCTGTTCGTGATCCTAGGGATCGCGCTTTTCATCGTGGCACTTGTCGGCGCCATCGTTGTGACCGCGCTCGGCGGTGTGCTGGCCATCGCCTTTGGGGGGTCGCGCGGTGGAGCCGCCATGCTGTTCGTGTTCGTGCCGATGATCGCTTTCTACGGCGCGCTGATTTTCCTGATGGTGCGCCTGTCGCTCGTTTCCGCGCTGACGATATTACGGCGCAAGATTATCATCGGCGAATCGTGGCGCCTGACCGGCGGCCATTTCTGGCGCCTGTTCGGGGCCTATTTCGTGCTCGCCGTCATGCTGTTCATTCTCTACCTGGTCGTCGCGCTGATCACGGTCGGCCCGGCCTTTATGCAGATGTTCTCGCACGGCTTTTCGCCACAGGGCATGGAGGCCGCAAACCAGCTGCAGCTGCAACGCCAGTTCGGCGGACTCAGCCTGATGACCGTCGTATCGGCCGTCGGCAACGGCCTGATCGTCGGCCTCAGTTATGCGATCTGGAGTGGTGCCGCGGCAACCGCGACGCAGGACCTGATCGGCCGGACCGACGTCGATCTCGAGGAAACCTTCGCCTGATCGCACCCCGCCCTTGCTCCCGCCGCGCTGTTTTGGCATCGCGGGCGGCGGAGGGCGCTTAGCTCAGCTGGTAGAGCGGCTCGTTTACACCGAGTAGGTCGGCGGTTCGAACCCGTCAGCGCCCACCAATCGCGATGATGTCGGCATCCGCTTCACGGCGGATGCCGGCCGCGGCAATCAGGGGAGGCGCGCAATGATCGTCTATGGTTCG